>Ga0228535_1000120_pt1 | contig 244441 bp, 233 predicted proteins | sample SJ1metagenome_FD_168457 | JGI IMG/M metagenome (GOLD analysis project Ga0228535, IMG submission 168457) | Enriched culture of PCE-dechlorinating microbial communities from Ithaca, New York, USA - SJ1 | ecosystem: Engineered > Modeled > Simulated communities (microbial... > Unclassified...
CTGAGTGTAACGATTTTTGAACGAATGCCGCTAATACAGGTACTTACAGAATCAGTCTACGAAAACGAAACCGGCAATAACGATAACCAGCTGTTTTTATTCAGTTAAACGTTGGGACACTAGTGACTTCAGATCTTTCATGACCGCTTCGAGTTTCGCGATGATTGCCGGGTCGTCATCGGATGATGCGGTGAACTTGCCGGGATCGATCCCCTTCAACATGAGCTTCGATTTAATGACGCCCACGAGCATGGGATTGTCCTTCGCCCTCTGGTTGATAATTGAATCGATCATCTGCTTGATTTTACCTGCCATTTCTTTGCACCTCCTTTAATACGCGTTGATAAAGATTCCTCTCCCTCCCGCACACCGCGGGTGGCCGGAATTCCTTCCCTGTGCTACGCTGGTTGCCGGTAGCGACTTACCATCTCCTGGAGTTCTTCGGACAGATTTGCAAGATTGGAAGCGGCCGAGGCGGACTCCTGGGCTACTTCCGCGGTGATTTTTACGACTTCGGTTATCTGCTGAATGTTATTGGTGATCTCATTGGTGGTAACGGTCTGTTCCTCGGTGGCGGTGGCTATCTGGTTTACCTGCATGCTGACCGCGTTGATCTGCTCCAGGATGTCTTCCAGGGCATGCCCCGACTTGGACGCCTCGTCGGTTCCACGCTCCACCTCCTGCACCCCCTCTTCCATGGAACTCACCGCTTCCCTGGTCTGCTGCTGGATCGACTTGATCATGGCGCCTATCTCTTTCGTCGCCTTGGTGGTCCGTTCCGCCAGCGCACGTACTTCGTCGGCAACCACCGCGAAGCCCCGCCCCTGCTCTCCGGCGCGGGCCGCCTCGATGGCCGCGTTCAGCGCCAGCAGGTTGGTCTGGTCCGCGATGTCCTCGATGGTGCCCACTATCTCCCCTATCTGGTCGGACTGGGCGCCCAGGCTTTCCACCGTCTTGGCGGACTCCTTCACCCGTTCCGCTATGGTGTTCATCACCGAGATGGTTTCCTGAACAACCGCGGACCCGGTCATGGCCGAATCGTTGGCCCGCTGGGAAGCATCCGCCGCGAGCGAGCAGTTCTGGGCGACATCGTTGGAAGTGGATGCCATCTCCTCGCTGGCAACCGCAACCGTAGCGGTCTGGGAAGCAATGGCATCCGAGTTGGACGCCATCATCTCCGAGGTGGAGGAAAGGACCCCGCCCGACGCGTTCAACCGTTCCGCCGACTGGGAAATGGTGTTCAGAATATCGGTCAGGCTGTCCATGAAGCCGTTGAAGGAATCACACATCTCACCCACTTCGTCCTTTTTCAGATAGTCGAGCCGATGGGTAAGGTCCCCCTCGGTCCGGGCTATATTCAATACGTCGTGAATCTGGTTGATTGGCATGAATAGCCGGTGAATAAACAGGCGATTCACGAATACCGCGACGACGAGAAGGGCAAGCGCCAACCCGACTACGAGCAGCTTCAGCCTGTCATATTCGGCATAGAATTCCTTTTGCGAAACCCCCACATACAATGCGCCGATAACGTTTCCCCGGGAATCTTTTATGGGATCGTAGGAAGTAAAATAGGGAGTTCCGAGTATCTTGGCGGTGCCCCGGTATGGAACCCCTTTCTTGAAGACAGCATCGTAGGCCGGGCCTTCGAGCCGGGTTCCGACGGCGCGGGAGCCGTCATCCTTCAGCACGTTGGTCGACACGCGCATATCGCCCATGAAAATGGTGGCGGTACCCCCGCATAACTCCTTGAGGCGATCCGGCAGTTCATAGTTGCCGTTCAGTGCGTAATTGCCTGCCATGAGCGAGCCGTTGACGACCCGGAACTCACTCCCCTTCTGGCGCAGAAGCTCCCGAAACGTTTTGAGTCGGCTCTCCTGGGAAATCTCCGACCGATGCTGCAGCGTCTTGTTGAACTGCCACAGACAGACACCGGTAATCACGGCGATTGTCGCCACCATGATGACCACGTTCACTGAAACCAATTTCGTCCGGATCTTCATTCGTACGTCTCCTTCGCATGGATTGGATGGGGAGCATTCACAGATTTTTCAATCTCCAATCTCTTCGGTGAATTTCTACCTAACTTGAGGGGTTTTTTTAGTGAAATACAGTGAAGTGAAACCTTTGCTCCGACACTCTTGCACGGGTTTTTTGGATTTCAAAAGAATGAAACTTTATGCTATTTTCTTCAGACTTCCCGGCTGAGGGAACAAACAATTCACGGAAGATGGTACGGAGGGTTTCAATGAAACGACTGTTGCTGGCGGGCCTGCTGCTTTCATCTCTTTCGGTCCCGGTTTCCGCTGCTGAAGGCGGAAACGATATTTTCAACCGGATGGATATCGAAAAGGATCAACAGCTTACACTTGATGAGTTCCTCAAGGGAGATGTATCGGTGAGCAAAGGGGAAAAGAACGATTTTCTGATCGGCCCTTCGGAGCTGGAAGGGACGTCCGTCGATGCGGCGACAACGGAGAAGCACAAGCGTGCCCTCTTCGAGAGGCTCGATGTGGACAACAACGGCGCCGTCAATCGGAAAGAATGGATGGACTCCGTCTCAACCGGAGTGGTCATCTTCCGCTATTAACGGCTTTATATGCAATGGGGGGAGAGCATCCGGCGTCAGAACATGAAGCGGCGCATCCGGACATTCAGCAGGATGCCGAGGCCTATCATGGTAGTAATCATGGATGTTCCTCCGTAGGAAAAGAGCGGAAGCGGAACGCCGACAACAGGGAAGAGCCCTATCACCATTCCCATGTTGATAATGATGTGCCATGCCAGCATGGCCGTTACTCCGACGACCATCAAGGCCCCGAAATGGTCGTTGCACCGGCGGGCAATGTTGAGCCCCCACAGGATGAGGGAAAGGTAGAGAACCGTCACGCAGAGGCAGCCAAGGAACCCCCACTCCTCGGAAAAGACGGAGAAGGCGAAGTCGGTATGCTGCTCGGGGAGGAAGCGAAGCTGTGTCTGGGTGCCCTGCAGATATCCCTTGCCCAGGAGGCCTCCGGAACCGACGGCTATCTTGCTCTGGATAATATGATACCCGCTTCCGAGCGGATCGCGCTCCGGCGATAGAAAGTTCAGGATCCTCGCCTTCTGATAGTCGCGCAGATAGAAATGCCATCCGAGAAATACGGCGGGAACCGCGGCCAGGAGAAGGGAGAGAACAGTCCTGATGCGAATCCCCACATAGAGAACCATGGATAAGGCAATGAGCGCCACCAGGATTGCCGTGCCCAGATCCGGCTGCTTCATGATCAACACAACAGGGACGCCGAGCAGTAGAAAGGGATAGAGAAGCTCCCTCACCGTGAGCCCTCCCGCGGATACACTCGTGGAGGTGAAGTACCGCGCAAAGACCATGATGATAACTATTTTCATCAATTCGGACGGCTGGAAGCCGAAAAAGCCCAGGTTCAGCCAGCGGGTAGCCCCCATGGTACTCTTGCCGATGACCAGGACAATAACGAGAAGAGCAACGGCCACCCCGTAAAACCAGTAGCCGAGATCCCCGAACAGGTGGTAATCGATACTGCACACCATCACAACGAGCAACAGTCCGATACAGATCCAGTAGATCTGGCGAATCTGGTACGGAGTATCAACCATCGCATAGGAGGCGGTGGCGCTGACGATGTTCACCACTCCGATTCCCGCGATAAGGAGAACGAGGAGGAGAAGTCCCCAGTCAAAGTTTGTAAAGAGCCTTCTGTCAATCATTCCCATCTTGGACCTCGTCTGTCGGTTCCACCGTCTCAACGGAATCGGTAGTACCACCCGAGTCGTCCGGTGTTCCCTTTATTCGCGGGACCGGCTTTTTTATCACTCCCTTGCCCTGGAAATAGGTTCGGAGGATCTTTCCCGCAATGGGCGCCGCCGCGGAACCGCCGTGCTCCCCGTGCTCGACAACGACGGCAACGGCAATCTCCGGTTTCTCCACGGGAGCGAAAGCGACAAACAGGGCGTGGTCCCGATACTGGTACTGGCTGCCCCCCTTCCGCAGTTTGACAACCTGGGATGTGCCGGTCTTGCCGGCCACTCGCACCTCGTAGAGTCTGGCGCGGCCCCCCGTCCCTCCCGCCTCGTTGACAACGGCGGACAACCCCTTGGTAACCGCACTCCAGCTTTCCGGACGGATAGCGGCCCGGCCGATGACCTCGGGCAGAAACTCCCGGAGCACCTTCCCTTCAGGGCTCACGACCTTTTTGACCAGGTGCGGCCGGAACAGCGTCCCCTGATTGGCGACTGTCGCGGTCATGACGGCAAGCTGGATGGGGGTTGCGAGAACATACCCCTGCCCGATGGAAACCGGCAGCGTCTCGCCGGTGAGCCATTTTTTCCCGAACCGCCTTTCCTTCCACTCCGAGGTCGGGATAAGCCCCCCCTTCTCGCTTTCAAGACCGATTCCGTACGGCGCCCCGAGCCCCAATATTTTCGAGTACTTGGCAATCCTGTCCACCCCGAGACGTTCTCCGAGGCGGTAGAAATAGACGTCACAGGACTCGCGAAGGGCCTTTCTCAGGTTCACGGCTCCATGCCCGTGCCTGTTCCAGCACCCGAAGGCCCTGTTGCCGAACTTGTAGGAGCCGGAACAATGGACCGTGGTATTTTCATCGATGAGTCCCTCTTCAAGACCCGCGATAGCGGTTACAATTTTGAACGTAGAACCGGGTGGATACTGGCCTTTCAGCGCTTTGTTTTCCAGAGGATGGCGCTTGTCGGTCAGGTATTCATTCCATTGTTTCGGTGACAGTTTCCCGGCAAAGAGCGCCGGATCGAAGCCGGGATTGCTGACAAAGGCGAGAATCTCCCCGCTCGTGACATCCATGGCCACGGCCGCGCCCGCCTGGTCGCCGAAAGCCGCCTCCGCCTGTTTCTGGATCTCCAGGTCAATGGTCAGAACCAGGCTGTTACCGGTGGTCGGACTCTTTTCGCTCACGGTGCGCAGGAACCTTCCCATGGCATCCACCTCTATCTGCCTTCCACCATCGGCGCCATGCAGGTCCTTTTCCCAGCTTCTCTCAATACCCCCTTTTCCCACGTAATCACCGGGGTTGTATCCCTTGAAACGCTCGCTTCCCATCTCCTGTTCCGACATCTCTCCCAGGTGGCCGAAGAGGTGGGATCCCAGGAGACCGTGGGGATACTCCCGAATCGGGTGCATCTCCACATCGAGACCCGGCAGGAACAGGCGGTTCTCCTCCAGAATTTCCAGTTGATCACGGGTAATACCCGAGGCAAGGATAACAGGCTGGTACCTGTTCCGCTTCCGGCCCTTGTCCCACTTTTCCCTCAGCTCCGCGGGATCGGCGCCGATAAGCACGGCAAGCCTGTCGAGGAGGGCATCCTTGTCCGCCACTTCCTGGGCCATCACGGCGACACTGAAGGAAGGGCTGTTGCCGACCAGCACCGCGCCGTTCCGGTCAAGAATCGTTCCGCGGGAGGCCGCGACGGGCACCAGCCGCAACCGGTTGCTTTCCGAAAGGTTCTGGAACGTCTCCGCCTTGACAATCTGGAGATACCAGAGGCGCAGCAGCAGCAAGAAAAATAGTACCGATACCGCCACGGCAAGGCCGACCAGCCGTCGGGAAGGTTCCCGCGACTCCCGTGCCAGGTGTTGTTCTCTCATTGAGAATCCTCCTTTCCGGTGCGAGGGAGTATCGAAAAGAGAACGGCGGAGGCAAGGGCATTCACGATGCACTGGGGAAGGATGGAGCCGATAAGGGATGCATACGCCCCCTCTGATACGGAAAAGACGATGAGAAGGAGCAGATGGAGAGCGGCGATGATCCCGGTGGCCAGGAACGCTCCCAGGACCATGAGCGTGCGGCTCTCCGTATAGAGTCGGGCTGCCGCTTCGTGGTAGAGGAAAAAGACCAGCAGGAAGCAGAACCCGTTCAGGCCGAAGTAGATCCCGCTCAGGGAATCCTGGAGCAGTCCCAGGAGGAATGAAGCGCAGGCCCCGAATCGCACGCCGGCACGAAACCCGAGGTAGACGACAAAGACACTGAGCAGGTTGGGTTGGAAAGGGTCCGTGAGATAGAAGGGAAACAGGATTGTCTGAAGAAGAATCCCGACGGTAACGAGGACGAAGATATTGAGATAGGTCGTCATGGCGCTATCGAACCAGCACAAGAACTTCTTCCAGTCGAGACATTGAAACGTACGGACGGAGCTCAACGGTCTGAAAAATACCGTATTCGCCCTTTTTCACCATGGTGACCTCACCGATGGGAAGCCCTTTCGGGAAAACGCCCCCGATACCGGATGTTACAATGATATCACCCACCTTCACATCCTCGCCACGCTGCGAGAAGTCCAGTGAGCAGATCCCCCCGCTCTTTCCCTTTACAACACCCCGGGCACGGGAACGCTGAACGGTGGCGGCAATGGCGCTTGCGTGATCCGTCACGAGGAGGAGGCGTGAACTGTTCGCCGCAACCCGCACGATTCGACCGACAACTCCCGACGCGGCGATAACGGGCATCCCTTCCCTGACCCCGTCCATCGCTCCCCTGTCGATAATGACGGTCCTGAACCAAGGGGTCACATCCTCACCGATGATGGATGCGACAACCGATGGAGACTGAACGGAATCTTTCAGATCGAGCAATTGCTTCAACCGTTCATTGGAGTGGAGCGCCTCCCTGTTTCTTACAACCTCCGCATTCAGGCGGTTGACGAGTTGCCGCAGCTGCTCGTTTTCCTTTCGAACCCCGATCAGTGCGATATAATTCTCCCACATGCCGGAGAAGAACCCGTTAGCCCGTGACGTTGCACCTCCCGCGGGTGACACGACGTTCAGCACCGAACGCTCGAAGACGTTGGAACTCTCCCTGTTCCTCAGGTTCAGAGAGAAAAAGAGGAGAGCTCCCAGCAGTAAACCGCCGGAGAGTATGCGGAAAGCGTTTTTTCTGAAAAAATCGAACATCATCCCGAAACAGGAAAGGGAGGCGTAACCTCTCCTCCCCACAGTACCTGTACCCCTCGATACCTCATTGTGTCAGACCAGATGGAACGGCGACCCTTCCAGGTCTTCATAACGGATTTCATCCACCGGAGACTTTTTCCCCTCGCCGGCATACAGCCTGTCAGGTGCGTTGAATACCATGCCGTTCTCGGCGCCCACATTCATGTATGCGTGCACGACACCCGGAGGGACAATGACCATGGCCGGAGCATCGAGACCGGCGAAGAAAATCTGCCGGACGCCGAACGACGGAGACTCCGGGCGCCGGTCCCAGAGGTAGATCTTGAAGTTGGAAGGACCCGGGAAGCAGAAATAGTCGGTCTGTTCGGCATGCTCATGGGGTCCCCGCGCAATGCCGGGTCTGGTCATGGAGAGATAGGCCATGGCCGGCTTCATCAAACCCTCAAGTTCGTCAAGCCTGAACAGCTCCGACAGCCAGCCGCGCTCGTCGAGAAATTTTGTGAGCGGCCGCACCACAACGTCGTGTATCCGCCCATCTCTGTACGTGACGATTGAATCGCCCACCCTATAGCTCCCTCCGCGTAATCTCTTCGAATACCCTCACCAGGTAATCACGGTAACCGGACTTCGGCGTCGCCTCGATCGCCTTTTCCATTCCCGCGGCGTCGATAAAGCCGAAACGGAAGGCAATCTCCTCCAGGCAGGCGATTTTCAGGCCCTGCCGCGCTTCCAGGGTTCCGATGAAATGACTCGCCTCCAGGAGACTCTGGTGGGTGCCGGTATCGAGCCAGGCAATCCCGCGGCCCAGCTTTTCCACGAGCAGTTCACCCCGGCGAAGATACTCGAGGTTCAGATCGGTAATCTCCAGTTCTCCCCTTGCCGACGGACGCATGGTCTTTGTAAGTTCGACAACCTTGCTGTCGTACAGGTAGAGACCGGGAACCGCATAATGGGTTCTGGGCCGCGCCGGCTTCTCCTCGATGCCTACGGCACGGCCGTTTTCATCGAACTCGACCACCCCGTAACGCTCCGGGTCTTGAACGTAGTATCCGAAGATTCGGGCTCCGGAGGTGAATTCCGCGACGGCTCGATCAAGGCCCATCTTGCCGTAGAAGATATTGTCCCCGAGAATGAGACAGACCGGATCCTTCCCGATGAACTCCTCTCCCACGAGAAACGCCTGGGCGATCCCCTTGGGCTCCGGCTGAACCTTGTAGCTGAGGCGGATTCCCCAGCGGGAACCATCACCGAGAAGCGCCTTGAACCTCGGCGTGTCATGGGGGGTGGAGATAATCAGAATATCCCGCAGGCCCGCCATCATGAGCGTTGCCAGGGGATAGAAGATCATCGGTTTATCGTAGACCGGCTGGAGTTGCTTGCCGGCCACGAGCGTAAGCGGATACAGTCTGCTGCCGGCTCCTCCCGCAAGGATAATTCCCTTATGAATCGCCACGTTCGATCCCGCCCTTTTGTCTTCTACGCCTAGTCGAAAATGCCTCAGCGCCGGCATTTTTCCAGCCGTCTGTGATGACAGTCGAAAATGTTCCCTGCTCTATTATCACAAGGTGAGAAAGAGCGTCAAATACTATTGAGGCTTGTCAGGTTCAACAATCGCGCGAACCGCATCGAGCAGACCGGGGAATACCGGGATACCTTCGGGAATACCGCCTTCCCTCGCTCCGCGGACGGTTCCGAGAAACAGGGGACGACATCCCGCGGCCAGTCCGGCCTCCACATCGGTCGGTTTATCTCCGATCATGTACGATTCACTCAAATGTATTCCGAAATCCGCGGCAGCCTGTTCAAGCATGCCCGGCAAAGGCTTTCGGCAAGAACAATTGACCTTCAGGTCACCGATGCCGTGCTCCGGATGATGGGGGCAGATGTAATACGCATCGATGCAGGCGCCGAAGGCGGCAAGCTCCTCGTCCAGGTGACAGTGGAGACGGTGGACCGCGTCCAGGGGATAGTATCCCCGAGCAATGCCTGACTGGTTGGTTACCACGATAACCAGAAACCCCGCATCCTTCAGAAGCCTGATGGCCCGGGGCACTCCCGGCAACAGCTCAAACTCCTCGATCCGGTGCACATAGCCCTTTTCAACGTTGATGACTCCGTCGCGGTCCAGGAACACCGCCTTCTTTGTCCGTTGTGAGGTCGTATCCACATCAACCCTCGTCAGGAATCCCGTCACCGTTTTCAACTGTAATTCTGAAGGATCTTCTCGATGATATTGGTCGTCGATTTGCCGTCCACGAAGTCAACCAGCTCTATCCTTCCGCCGTAGGACTCGACCAGATCCTTGCCGACAACACGGTCAGGGGTATAATCCCCCCCCTTTACCAGCACATGGGGGCGCAGGGTCTCCAGAAGCCTGACGGGAGTATCCTCGTCAAAGATCACCACGTAGTCGATGCAGTCCAGGGCGGCAAGGATGTGCGCGCGCTCGGACTGGCCGATCAGGGGACGTTTTTCGCCCTTGAGGCGTCGCACGGAGGCGTCGCTGTTGAGCCCGAGAACCAGCAGATCGCCGTAGGTCCTGGCTTTCTGGAGGTATTTCACGTGGCCCACGTGGAGCAGATCGAAACAGCCGTTGGTAAAGGCAACCCTCTTGCCCTTCTTTTTCTCAGCCTCGATGACGTCAGCGAGCGCATCCAGATTCTTGATCTTGGTGTCGCTGTCCAGGTGCTCGTGACGAATGGAGCCGATAATCTCCTCCGGAAAGACGATGGATGTCCCCACCTTGCCCACCGCGATCCCGGCCGCCACATTCGCCAATCGTGATGCCCCGTCAAAGTCCGCCCCGCAAGCCAGTCCGAGCCCCAGTGCCGCCACGACCGTGTCCCCGGCGCCGGTAACGTCGTAGACCTCCCGCGCAACGGTCGGAATATGCACGGGTGCCCCTTCGCGGGGAAAAAGAGACATCCCCTCGGCGCTTCGGGTAACAAGAAGAGCGTCATACTCCCCTTGGGCCATGAGAAAGGAGGCAGCCCGTTCCAGGCTTTCGTCGTCGTGAATCGAGATGCGGGATGCAATCTCCGCCTCTTTCCGGTTCGGCGTGATGATGGTGGCGCCCCGGTACTTGCCGAAATCATTTCCCTTCGGGTCGACTATCACCGGGATTTCGCGCTCCCGAGCCGACATGATGACGCCCTCCAGCACCCTCGGGGTCAGGATACCCTTTCCGTAATCGGAGACAAGGATGATATCCCATTGATTGGTCAGGTCACGGACAAACTCCAGAATCCTGCCTTCCATCTGCGTCGAGATATCTTCCCGGGACTCGCGGTCTATACGCACGATCTGCTGGTTCGATGCAAGGACCCGGGTCTTTTTTCCGGTCATGCGGGACGGGTCTTCAAACACCCCGGAGACATCCACACCCCGGTCGATAAACGCTTGTCGCAGATGGACGCCGTTCTCGTCTCCGCCGACAACCCCGCAGATGAATACCCTGCATCCGAATGCGGCCATGTTGTTGGCCACATTTCCGGCGCCGCCGAGCCGAAGGTCTTCCCTTTTCACGTCCACTACCTGCACCGGCGCTTCGGGAGAGATCCGTTCCGCCTTGCCCCAGAGATATTCATCAAGCATCAGATCGCCGATAATCAGCGTCCTGACATTCCGTGCCCGTGTGAAGATGGATTCAGCATCCTTACGATCCATGACGATTCCTCTGCATTCCTCGGATTCCCGGCACCTAGCCGCACGTCAGGGCTTGTCCGCGTCTCCAAAAAGTCCCTGTTCCACCAGCTCGCACAGAATATGAATTATCGTGATATGCGCCTCCTGAATGCGCGGCGTATCACTGCCGGGAACGGTCAGGTCCAGATCCGTGACTCCCCTGATCGCACCCCCGTCCCTTCCGAGAAGTCCGACAGTCCTGCACCCCATCTCACGGGCTCGGCGGAGCGCCTCCAGGACATTGGGGGATGAGCCGCTGGTGGAAATTCCGACCACCACGTCCCCTTCCCCCGCCAAAGCCTCCACCTGACGCCGGAAAACCGACTCGAATCCGTAATCGTTACCGACCGCGGTGAGGATTGACGTATCGGTGGACAGGGCGATGGCGGGAAGCGCCTTCCTTTCCATGCGGAACCGCCCAACGATTTCAGCCGCGAGATGCTGGGCATCCGCAGCGGAACCGCCATTCCCCATGACGAGAAGCTTTCCGCCCCTGCGAAAGGCATCAATCAGCAGATCGGCGACCTCCAGGATGGCCGGGGCGAGATCCCGTTCGATCGCTTCCATGACCTCACGATGGGACGTAAAACAGCTGTGCACCATATCCGACATTCAGACCTCCGCGGCTGTAAAACGGTTTTTCATCTCAACAAAAGGAACATCTATCGCACCGGCCACATCAAGCAATCCTTCTATCCCGTCCAGCAGCGTGCCATCCGGATACGTTTCCCGGAAACGGTCACATGCCGAACGGACGGCCCGGGAGGGAAAATAACGGGAAAGCCTTTCCACGGCAATATTCTCATGCAGCCTGTGGAAACCGGCCCTGACAATCTTCCGAAATACCGCGTACGGCGACAGAACCAGGAAACGATGTCCCTTTCTTGCACCGGCAAGAATCGCGTCGAATGCCTGCGATAGCGCTTCCGGCTCGACACTCCGGGAAAGGCGGAGGCAGTATGCACGCTCTTCTCCCCAGCGGGCGCGAAAGACGGCTTCACTCTCCAACCGGCGACGTTCCCGCCTCTCGGATGAGCCGTAGGCGGGCTCTTCCCGGAACAGCACCGGAGGGCCTCCGACGCGAAGAGTACGGAACCCGGCTGCGTGGGCACGGCGCGAGTAGTCCCTGAGGCACCAGAAGTCTCCGTCCATACCGCTGTCGAATCCGCCTGCCTTCTCGTACAGAAGACGCGTAATGCCGATGGCGGCAAAGGATCCGCGGGATGTCTCCAGTTGAACGTCTTTTCGTATTTCCCGCTGCGGGATCACTCCTTCCCGTGGCTCAAGAACGGGAACAAGCACCCCGGCCTCGGGTTTCAGCGCCGCCTCCCGAAGAGGCTCCAACCAGCCCGCGGTCACCCTGGTACTTTCGCGCAACGCTATCACGAGAGGAGCAGAGGCCCTCGCAAGGCCGAGGTTGACCGTTTCCACGAATCCCCGCGCCCTTTCGGAGCGGAGAAGGATCGCCCCGTCACCGAGATACTCGGCGAATTCATGCAGGATTTGCTCTGTTTCCGGGTCGCTGCCCCGGTCCAAAAGGATCATGCGGCAGCCCGAGGAGTGTTCCACGAGCGCCGCGAGACAGTCACGGGTCTCTTCCGGCCTGTTCCAGACCGGGAGAATGATGTCGGTTTCAATACTGCTCATTTCTATGCTTCCAAGACGGGAGTGCGCGTTCTCCCAAAGGAAGGAACGCGCACTCCTGATACGGATAAAACGGGTTGTTGGCAGGGGGCTGACCGGATTCGTCCGTTACACGCACGATAGCGGATCAGGTGGTCGTGGGATGCGTCGCGAAGAAACCCATCGGCATCGGGGCGGATTACGAGGATATCGCCACCCGGCGCAGGAGATTCAACTCATCGAGGACTTTTCCGGAACCGAGAACAACGCAGGAAAGGGGATCTTCGGCAATCACCACCGGAAGCCCGGTTTCCTCGCGAAGCAGGAGATCCAGATGCCGCAGCAAGGCTCCTCCCCCCGCCAGTACGATCCCCTTGTCAACGATGTCGGCCGCCAGTTCGGGAGGCGTCCGCTCCAGACAGATGCGTACCGCCTCGACAATGGCGTTTACCGGCTCGGACAGGGCCTCGCGGATTTCATTGGAGTCGATTTCAGTGGTCTTGGGTATCCCGGAAACCAGATCGCGGCCCTTGACCTCCATTGTCAGCACCGTATCACCGGGATATGCTTCACCGATCTCGATCTTGATGTGTTCGGCCATCCGTTCGCCGATGAGGAGGTTGTATTTGCGCTTGATATACTGGACCACCGCCTCATCCATCTTGTCCCCGCCGACGCGGACCGATTTCGTGTAGACGATACCGGCCAGGGAGATAACGGCTACCTCGGTTGTACCGCCCCCGATATCGACGATCATGTTGCCGCTCGCCTCGGTAATGGGGAGGCCCGCGCCGATGGCAGCCGCCATCGGCTCCTCGATGAGGTAGACCTCACGGGCGCCGGCGGACTCGGCGGACTCCTTAACCGCCCGCTTCTCCACCTGGGTGATCCCCGAAGGCACACAGATGACGATGCGCGGACGAACCAGCGTCTTGCGGTTATGGACCTTGTGAATGAAATAGCGCAGCATCTCTTCGGTGATGTCGAAGTCGGCGATGACGCCGTCCTTCATGGGACGGATGGCGGTGATGCTTCCCGGTGTCCTGCCGAGCATCTTCTTCGCTTCCATCCCGACCGCAAGCACTTTCTGCTGTCCGCCATACGTCTTCTGGACCGCGACAACGGACGGTTCCCGCACCACGACACCTTTCCCCTTCAGGTAGACAAGGGTGTTGGCGGTTCCCAGGTCGATAGCCAAATCATTGGAAAACATACCGAATATATAATCAAATATCTTGAGCATCATCAGTTCCCTTCGCTGTGCATCCTACGGCTTTCTTGTACCGGAATCGGAGGGTGAATGGTAACAAAAACCGCCTGTGCTTACAAGAGAGAAAATGGAAAAAATCTAACCAGTTGCTTTTGCTCCGCGATTATATTACTATGCCGTCCCGTCATTTCGAAAAATTCCCTTATTTATTAACTAAAAGGAGTTACAGGACAATGCTTGGAGTCATGAGAAAGTATAAACAGTCATTTATCATAAAGGGTGTATTCATCGTCATCGTTCTCTCCTTTGTCGGGACAATCTTCCTGATCTGGGGAAAGGGTGAAGAGGGACTAGGCGGATCACAGTACGCCGCCAAGGTGAATGGCGACAAAATCTCCTTTCAGGAATATTCGAGGGGGTACGAGCAGATTAAAACATCTTTCCAACAGATGTACGGACAGCCAATCACGCCTGAAATTGAGAAACAGCTGGGCCTCCGGAAGATGGCAATCGAAAACCTGATCAACGCCACACTGGTTCAACAGGAAGCAAAACGGATGGGTATCAAGGTATCGGACAAGGAGATAATCGACGATATCTCCAAGATGCAGTACTTCAAGACGAACGGCGTGTTCGACAAGCAGAAGTATGAGCAGGTACTCAAGATGAACAGGATCTCTCCCTCTGATTTCGAAGAGGCAATCCGGAAGGAAATCCTGATGCGCAAAGCCCGCAACTCGGTTCTAGACGAGGTGAAGGTCGGCGATGTTGAAGCAATCGAAGCCTTCAGAAAACAGCGGGATCAGATCAATCTCCAATTCGTCTCCTTCTCTCCGGCAGACATGAGAAAGGATATAAAGGTCACCGACAAGGAACTGAACGCCTATCTGGAGCAGCATAAGAAGGAGTTCATGACGCAGGAGGAAATCAGCGTCTCCTATCTTCTCCTAACTCCCAACGCGATTGCCTCCAAGGTCACCGTGAGCGAGGACGATCTTACCACCTATTATCAGAAGAATATCGATCGCTACCAGGGCAAAGGGGGGATCCTGCCTTTCACAGAAGTCAGGGAACGGGTGAAGGCCGACTGCATACGATTCAAAGCAGCGAAAAAAGCCTATGAAATGGCGGCGGATGCGTATAACAAGACCCACAAGACCGGCGACCTGAAAGCGGCAGCCGCCATGCTCGGCGTAACGACGAGCGACACTCCGCTCTTTTCCATGAAGACGCTGCCGGCAGCCATTTCCGGGGAAACGGGACTCATCCAGAAGGCATTTTCCCTGAAACAGGGGGAAATGGGAGGCCCTGTCGAGACGGAAAAAGGAGTGTATCTTTTCAAGGTCTTGAAACGCAACCCCTCCGCGGTTCCTCCTCTTGACAAGATACGGAGTGAGGTTGAAAAACGGGTCCTTGCGGAGATGTCCCTCGATCTGGCACGCAAGAAGGCCTCCGATGCCCAATCGCGGATGGGCAAGGGTCCCATCGGCGAATCGCTTCAGGAAACGGGAAATTTCATGTATTCGGCAAAGGGTACCATCCCCGGAATCGGTGAATCCAAGGAGCTCATGGAAGCGGCATTTCTTCTGAAAACGAATGACCCTGCTCCGAAGTCCCCGTTTCAGGTTAACGGACGCTGGTACGCCGTCCGTCTCAAGAACAGAACGGAAACGCCACTGGACGATTTCAAAAAGGAACGAGCAAAGATAATAACCGAACTCCGCCCCCGGAAACAGCAGGAAGCCATGGAAAAATGGTTGAAGGGACTACGGGACAAGGCGAAGATAAACATAAACGCCGCTCTCACTGCGGAGTAATCCGAAGGATAAATCCTTACCATCTATTTCCGTATGACCGTTCGGCAGTGCTCTCGGCATGCCCGGACAAAAACACAAGGAGGGACACTTGACAAATCTCGTGCTGTCAACCGACTTTCCCGACCTGAAACGCGCAGGGCGCGGCAAGGTCCGCGACATATACGACCTCGGAGACGAGCTCCTCATCGTTACCACCGACCGCATATCAGCCTTCGACGTCATCATGAACGAAGGAATACCCGGCAAGGGACAGGTACTCACCGGCATATCCGCGTTCTGGTTCCGTCACATGGAAGGCATCATACCCCACCACCTGATCTCCACCGATGTTGCGGATTTTCCGCCCGAATGCCGGAAATACGCCGAAATCCTCCAGGGACGCTCCATGCTGGTGAAGAAGTCGCGTCCCCTGCCGGTTGAGTGCATCGTCCGCGGCTACCTGGCAGGGTCGGGCTGGAAGGAATACCGGCAAACGGGTTCCGTCTGCGGCATACCCCTTCCCTCCGGACTCCGCGAGTCGGAGCGGTTGGCGGAACCGATCTTCACACCATCCACCAAGGCGGAGATCGGGGACCATGACGAAAACATACCCTTTGAACGCATGGTTGAGCTGTGCGGAAAAGAAATAGCCGACACGGCCCGAAAGGCCACGCTGGAGATCTATGCATCTGCCGGGGAAATGGCCGCCGCACGCGGGATCATCATTGCGGACACCAAGTTCGAGTTCGGCATCCGCGACAATGAACTGATCCTTATTGACGAGTGCCTGACCCCCGATTCCAGCCGCTTCTGGCCGAAGGACGGATACCAGCCCGGCTGCTCCCAGCCCAGCTTCGACAAACAGTTCCTCCGGGATTATCTGGAGACGCTCGACTGGGACAAGAAAGCTCCGCCGCCCCCCCTGCCGGAAGAGATCATCAGGAAGACATCCGAAAAGTATCTCGAAGCCCTCGAAAGGCTCACCGCGAATGAATAAGGCCACAGCGCCCCGGAGCCGGACTCCGGGGCTCCTCCAACCCGTTCTCTTCTCCCGTGCCCACAACACGTAAGATCCGTCGTTCCGTACGAGATTCGGAACAATCGGAACAGTCCGGCAGGCCGTGACGGCGGAAATGGTACGTGCATCAGGTTTTTTCATGCCTCCCGGCTCAAGTTTTTCCCGGTTCCGCCGAAATGGAGAAAAGAGCGCTTTTTTTCTCCGGTTCTCTCCGCTATGGTGATGAACATGAACAAATCCGGAACGATTCACGCACTGGTCGGCGGCGCGATCGCCTTTTTCCTTCTCGCACTTCTACTGACCGCGAAAATATTTATTCTCAGCGGCTTCGAACGGGTCGAAACGCAGCAGGGACAACGCAGCGTCGAGCGGGTGCTCGATATCGTGCGCAATGAGCTCACGGGCATCGAACGAATCGCCACGGACTGGTCCGTGTGGGATGAGCCCTATGCGTTTCTTGCCGGGCAAAACCCTCTTTTCGTTAAGAGAAATTGTACCCCCGAAACTTTCGCCTACCTGAAAGCCGATATACTCGCATACGCGGGACCGGATGGACGCATCGCCTTCGGCAAACAGTACGACAGGCTGAAAAAGAGCCTGGAACCGCTGCCGGCCGGCCTTGCCGGCATCATTTCCACCCTCCCGGGACTCAGGCCGGTTTCCGGTTCACCGAAAAGCAGCACCGGCGTGGTGGTGCTGCCCGATGGTCCGCTCCTCGTTTCTTCCCACAGTGTCGTGGATTCCAAGGGAAACGGGCCGAGCCGCGGAATTGTCTTCATTGGACGCCGGCTTGGCCGGACGGAAATCGCCGATTTTTCCCGAATCTCCCATTCATCCGTTTCCATCACTTCTGCTTCAGCTATGCCGAGGGCATTGACTGAAAGACTTTCTCACCTCCCGCCGGGGGTTCCGCCGGCGCTGGTCACAACCATTGACGGCACGCGGTCCGTTGGGTACGGGCTGCTCAAGGACATCTACGGAAGGCCTGCCCTGCTGGCGATCCTTGACCTTCCGCGAACGGTGTACCGCACGGGAAAGGAAGCGGTACTCTATTTCCTTGTCTGGATACTGGGGATCACTTTTCTCTCGGTTTGTTCAGGATTGTTGCTGTACCGCAAACTGTCTTTAGCGAACAGGGAAAAAAGCGAGAGAGACACCCTGTATCGAGCGCTCGTCAACGGGACATCGGAAGGCATTCTTCTCGTGGACGCGGAAAATCTGATAGTCCTTGAAGCCAATCGCGGAATAGAGACCATGCTCGGATACGGTGAAGGAGAACTCACCGGCAAACCCCTCTCCGCCGTCACCGACTGCGAGCCGGCTGCATGGAATGACGTATCGTGGAAAGATGCCGACGATTCATCTTCGCGGGCAACCGAACGGATCTTCCTCAACAGGGAAGGCGCCAGGGTTCACACGGAGACGGGATCGGCCCGGGTTCGATTCAAAGGCAAGCAGATTGTCTGCCTGTCCGTCCATGACATCACGGATCGGAAACAGGCCGAAGAAGCTCTCCGCAGGGCCAACATGGAACTGGAAACGCGCGTCGCGGAGAGGACAGCGGAGTTGTCCGAGGCCAATGCCCGGCTGAAGTCGGATGTCGAGGAGCGGATGCGGGTTGAGGCCGCGCTCCGCAACGAAGAAAGCATTCGTCGGATGGTGTTCGACGCGATCCCTGACATGATTACCGTCATCGATCGGGATTTCCGTATCATCCACTCAAACTGGGGAGGCGGATACGACTATGTCCCCCAAGACATGCGGAGCGGCAACCCGCACTGTTATGACGCCTTCTATCCTTCCCGGGGGAAACGGTGCGAACCGTGCCAGTCTTTAGATGCCTTTACCACGGGAAAAATAGTCTGCAGAGAGAAATCCAATCCCCGTATCGGGTTCGTTGAAATATGCGCGTACCCGATCTTCGACGACATGGGACAGGTGCTCATGGTCGTCGAACATGCCCGAAATATCACGGACCGGAAGAAGATGGAAGAGGAAAGGCTGAAGTTTCAGAAGCTGGAATCGGTGGGGGTGCTGGCTGGTGGAATAGCCCATGACTTCAACAATCTGCTGACCAGCGTGATGGGAAATATCTATCTGGCCAAGACTCTTGCTGAAGCGGGCGGGAAGTTGGCCGGAAGGTTGGAAGAAGCTGAAAGGGCGTCAAAGCGCGCTGCCGGGCTGACGCAGCAGCTTCTGACGTTCTCCAGGGGGGGCGAGCCGGTCAGGAGATACGCTTCAATCGAAGAGTTGATCAGAGACACTGTCTCCTTCGGCCTGCGGGGTTCGAACGTCAGATGCGAGATTTCGATCCCCGCCGACATCCGGCCCGTCCATGTCGACTGCGGTCAGATATCCCAGGTGATCAGCAATCTGATCATGAATGCGGATCAGGCAATGCCCGACGGCGGAATCGTCACTGTCAGCGCCGTCAATGCTATCGTCGGACAGGAAGAATCGACCTCCCTCTCAGCGGGGAAGTACGTGAAGGTCTCGGTCAGGGATCGTGGCGCCGGAATACCGGATTCGGATATCGACAAGATATTCGACCCCTATTTCACGACGAAAAGCAAGGGAAGCGGTCTCGGGCTGTCGACCGCTTTCTCGATCATCAAGAAACACGGGGGAGCGATAACCGTAGATTCCCGTCTCGGAGAAGGCTCCACATTCCATATCTTCCTCCCTGTGTCGGATGAGGATGTGACCGAACCGGGGGGTGAACCCGCCGGGCCTGTTTCGGAAAAGGGGAAAGTTCTCGTCATGGACGACGAGGAGATCATCAGGGAAGTCGCCGGAGAGATCCTTGTCCATCTCGGATACAGGGCTGAATTCTGCAAAGACGGGGCCGAAGCGATTGACATATACAGAGCGGCCCGTGAATCGGGAGAACCGTTCGACGCCGTCCTGATGGACCTGACCATTCCCGGCGGCATGGGGGGCAAGGAAACCATGAAGCGCCTTTTGGAAATCGACCCTGAGGCTAAAGGGATTGTCTCCAGTGGATACTCCAGCGACCCTATTCTTGCCAGGCACGGTCAGTACGGCTTCCGCGGCGTTGTTTTGAAGCCCTACGATATGGGAGATCTTGAAAGGACGCTTCGACAGGTAATCAATGCGCCGGACTGACGTGAAGCGCCGCTTGCGACGCTCCACGGAGGGGCGTTACATCTCGTAGAGGGTTTCATCCCGCTGCGGCGGCGCCAGCCGCCGTTTCAATCCCTTGACGCTCTCCCGGGAAAAGGGATTTTCCACATCCATCAGGTCCCCCATCTCCTCCTCTATCTTTTCAGGGTCTTCCCCGGCCTCAAGTCGACGGATCGCCTCTTCCACCTCCGACCCCAAATCCATCCCGGTCGCCTCTGAAAACCTGCGCATGAAACGGGCCATCTGCCGGGGATCGTTCTCATCAACACCGTCCATCTCTCCGGCGAGTCCTTCCAACGCCCGCTCCATCCTCTCCTCGTCCATGTCGGGCATCCCCTCCATGGGTTCATCCTTGCGCCCACGGGAGACGACAAACGGGGAGACCTGTTTTTCCAGCTCCGGCCGCCCACACCGTGGACAGGCGGGCCGCTTTTCAGTATTTATCCGTCTGGAAAGAAAGTTGAAGATCATATGGCAATCAACGCAATAGAACTCATATACCGGCATGTGATCCGCTCCTTTGTACGTTCCTGCCTCTGCCGGAGGGTGAATGGCTGGGCACTGTAAACGATTCGTTTTCCCTCTCATACCATACTCAACCAACCAAATGCAACCGTGCCCTATTGCCTGAATAGCGGGTATCGACCTCGCTCCGGAATGCAGGGTGGTCAGACCCTTTCAGGAGAGCATACCGCTTTCATGAGCACGCGTGGATTTATTTCCACGGTCTTTTTCGCTACAATTGCGCCATGGACGACTATGAAAAATTTCCCCTCCTGGCAGCCCGCGAAGGGATGACGGAACCGGTTACCAGCCGCTTCCGGACTATGGTGTACAGGTACTACGCCTCGAATGCGCGCCCCCTCCCCTGGCGCGAAACCGACAATCCGTACCATATCCTGGTATCGGAGATCATGCTGCAACAGACGCGGGTCGAACGGGTCGAGGAAAAATACCACGTCTTTCTCGGCACGTTTCCCGATCTCGGCTCGCTTGCCCGAGCGCCCCTCCAGGAGGTTCTCGGCGTATGGCAGGGGCTGGGATACAACCGCAGAGCCATCTCCCTGAAGGAAACGGCCCGGCACGTGGTCGATCGGTTCAAAGGCACGCTCCCCGACTCCCCTGAGGAACTGAAAACCCTGCCGGGAATCGGCGAGTACACCGCGGCCGCGATTGCCGCTTTCGCTTTTCACCGGCCCGTGCCGCTCATTGAGACCAATATCCGGGCCGTTTTCATCCATTGTTTTTTTCTCGATCGGGAGGGAGTGCGGGATAGCGAAATCCGACCCCTGGTGGAGGCCACGCTCGATGCCGCCAATCCCCGCGAATGGTACTACGCCCTGATGGACTTCGGGGTTATGCTGAAACGCCGGTTGCCGAACCCGTCACGGAGGAGCGCACACCACGGCCGTCAGGCGCCTTTCGAAGGGTCCGACCGTCAGATCCGGGGGAAGATCCTCAGGATTCTGCTTGAAGGGAAATCTTCTTCCCGCGGGGAAATCACGCGGCTCGTCGGAGCGGATACGGAGCGGGTTGAGAGGATCCTTCTGCAATTGGAGAAGGAGAGTTTTATCATCAGACAAAAACGAGGATACCGCATCGCGGAATAATCTTGAATTCGGCAGTTGAAGCCGTCCTTCGTTCTCTTCGGACGACTCCAACTGCCGTATTTGGATAATGGGCGATGTCGTTGTTTCCTGAAAATAATCGCTTGCCTTCAGACAATGCCGTGTTATCCTAAAAACAGGAAGGAGGCGATGATTTCGGACGTTGTCTCAAATTCTAAAAGAAGTTCAGATGTCGGGCGGGATGAAAATCCTTCCTGATGATTCCCCCACGTAAAGGGAAGCACGTATACACAAAGAACCGCAAAAGGCCGGGAGATATTCTTTCCCGGCCTTTTGCATGGAAACAGTCAAGACATAATCGCAACGCGGCTCACAGTCCGGCGAGCGCCTTCAGCAGGTGCGGCACCAACTGTTTCTTCCTCGACATGACACCCTTCATCTCATAGAGGTGCGGTTCACACTGGGGATAGCCCATGATATGGGCCAACTCGTTCTTCCCTTCCACAAGGAAAAGGGTGGTTTCGGAATAGATGTCCGTCACCATCAGGCCGGCCAGTGCAAGAGCGTCCTCCTTCTTGATCCTCGTCAGGACAGCCCGCAGTTCCTCCTTCACCTCGAAAAACTCGTCGAAACCCACCACCTCCACCTGCCCCACTCCGATCAGATCCTCCCCAGCCGTGAAGTGCTTGAAGTCTGACCTGATTGCCTCCTCCAGGGAGCCGTGGGCGGAAAATCCGCTGCAGGCCGTAAAGATCTCGCGGCCGAACCGAACGTGGTCCAGGCCGGAAATCTCCTCCAGCCAGGAAACCATCTCCCGATCCCTGCCGGTGGCTGTGGAAGAACGGAGGATAACCGTATCGGACAGAATTCCGGCCAGCAGAAGCGCGGCAGTCCGCCGGTCCGGCTCCATTCCCCGCTCGCGGAACAGCGACGCGACCACCGTGCAGGTGCTCCCCACCGGGGCCGTCAGGAAGGTAATCGGCTGGGTGGTGAACGGATTGCCCAGCTTGTGGTGGTCGATGATTTCCAGAATCTCCACCGCCTCCGCGCCCGCCACGGCCTGACCCAACTCGTTATGATCCACGAGGATCAGCGCGTGGGGAATAGGGGCAAGGAGGGACGATTTGGTTGCGACTCCGGCCACGGTGCCATCTTCCTCCACGGCGATGATGGCTGATTCTCCGGAGTGCAGGAGCTTGACCCGCAGGTGATCCAGCGGCTCGCCGATGCCGATGCGGGCGAATTCCTTCTCCACGTAGCTATCGAGCGGTGCGGCGAGGCGAACGAGTCCGGCAGCCGTAGCCGTATCGTACGATGTGGAAAGTACCGCCACCCCGTTGTCGCGGGCCGCTTCGAGGACCTCCTCGTCCACGGCGAGCCCGCCGGTTATTATCAGAATGCGCACCTCTTTTTCGATGGAAGCCTCCTGGATAACGCGACGGTCGCCGGTCATGATAAGGAGTGATGACGATTCGTATCCGGCAAGGCGGTCGGAAAATGACTCCTCGCTCATGGCGCCGATAAACAGGTGAAGCTCCTCAACCGCATCGGAAGGAGCGCCGGCCAGGAATGCTCCGTCCAGGCAGTCGGCAAGCGCGCGCAGAGAAGCATTCACGACCCGTTTCCTGCCCCTTCCGGCAACCAGGTATTTTTCCGACAGTTTGAGGAGGGAAACAATGCCGAGAGGCATGCCCGCTTCGTCCACAACGGGCAGCACCCTGATGGTATGGCGGTGGAAGAGTTCCAGGGCTTCCCGCAACGTCATGGAGGCATGGGCGATGACCGGCCGTCGGTTCAGCACGTGGCGCACCGTCGGATGCACATCGGCCAGATACACGGGCGGTTCGATCCCGAGCCGCTCCAGGATGTAGCGCGTCTGCGGATTCGGGGAACCGGCCATGGCCGCGACGACATTTTCCTGTCCGAGCTTCTGTTTCAAGGTTGCGTATGCGACGGCAGACGCTATGGAATCGGTATCCGGGTTCCGGTGGCCTATGACATAAATAATCTTTTCCAATTTGATCAACCTTTGTGTCCGTAGGGGCAGACCTCCGTGCCTGCCCGGATTGGGCGGCCAATCCGGGTTCCTTCAGCCTTCAGCCTTCAGCCTGTCTACCTGTTTTTTAAACATTAAACCGGAAGTGACAGATGTCGCCGTCTTCCATGACATAGTCCTTCCCCTTCAGATGCGCCTTGCCCTGCGCCTTGGCCGCCGCCTCGCTCCCGGCCGCCGTCAGGTCGTCGTACTTGATGACCTCGACCCGGATGAAGCCCCGCTCGATGTCGCTGTGGATCTTGCCGCCGGCGGCAGGCGCCGGAGTGCCTTTCCTGATGGTCCAGGCGCGCACCTCGTCCTTTCCCATGGTATAGAAGGACATGAGCCCCAGGGCATCGTAGGCGGCGGCGTTCAGACGATCGAGACCGGAAGATTCCAGGCCGAGGGCCTTCAGGTATTCGTCCCGCTCCGCGGGATCGTCCATCTCCATAATCTCTTTCTCGATGAGCGCTGAGATGAAAAATACATTTTCACCTCCCCCTTCGGCGCTTCCGACACGATCCTCATCCACGTTCCGGATGAGGAGTATCGGCATCAGGGTTACCAGGTTCAGGCTGCGGATTGCGCCCAGGTCCTCCTCGTTCAGATTCAGGGTGTTGACCCCCTGTTCATTCTCCACCGCCTCCCGGCACTTCAGGAGGACCTCTTCCTCCTTTGCCTGGCCCGGAGTTTTCCCCCCCTTCTTTTCCTTGGCGAGTCGCTCCAGCCGCTTCTCTATCAGCTCCAGGTCGGCCAGCAGCAATTCGGTTTCCAGCGCCCTCCGGTCGCGGTCCGCGTCCACGGAACCGCTGGGATGGTAGACGCTCTCCGACGCGAAGTCTCGCACGACCAGGCAGAGAAGGTCGCAGCGCCTGGCTGCGTCCAGCCACTCCCGTTTGCCGGTCCCCTCGGACATGTCCGGGCAGAGCACAACCTTGTTTTCAGCGTATTTGGTCTTGTCCGGTTTGGCGATTTCGGAGAGAACGTCAACGCGCGGGTCGCGGATAGGCGCCACCCCTTCGAGGGATTCGCCCTCGTTTCCATGTTCCGGGACCTCCCTTCCGGTGAGAAGGGTAAAAAGCGTCTTTTTGCCCGATTGGGGAAGACCAAGCAGTGCGATTTTCATTGGCTGCTCCTGTATGTGGGAATGACTCGAAAAGGCCTTTTACGGTAAACGGTACGCAGCTGTTTGTCAACCCGCGCACGAATCGCCGGGTTACCCCGGAAAGAAAAAACGTCAGCGCGCTAAACTTTTCCCCCCTGTGTACGATAAGAGAAGAAACCACTATTCAAAGAAAGGGAGGAACGCACGTGAGCGGAATCACGTTTGAGGAGATCATGTTTACCATCATGTCGGCGACCCAGGACACCTTCATGAGCTACATGGGCATGGAAATTCTCGCCGGCAAGATAGAGAAGAAGATAGAACCGGTGGAATCGGATGTGGTCGGCATCGTCGGCGTGGCGGGGGACCGGGTGGGGTATATCATGTACGCGACCGACAAGAACGCCGCCTGCCAGGTAGCCAAGGAACTGCTGATGATGGAGGACGCGGATGAAGAGGCCATCAGGGACTCCATCGGCGAACTGACGAACAACATCGCAGGTGTGTTCAAAAGCAAGTACCACGAGCAGTACGGCAGCGTCGCCCTGGGTCTGCCGCTGGTGGTCTCCGGGAAGATTCGCCCCGTAAGCGAGCCGCCCGAACCGGCCGAAAACACCAGCATGAACATCCAGTGCAAAGGGGTGACCATCCCCTTCAAATCCCTGGACGGCGCCATCTCATTCCGCATCATGGTTTACATGTAGGGGAGACGCGCCGACCGAACGTCACAACAGTTTCGAGAGGCCCCTTTCTTCCAGCGCCTCCGTTACCTTTTTCACGTCCTGGGCACGGTCTTTCGGGCAGATAAGCAGTGCGTCGCCGGTATCCACCACAACCAGATCCCGTACCCCCACAAGGGCAATCAGTCTCTCACCGGCCCGCACGATACTGCCGCCGGAATCCAGGCACAGAACCCGTTCCGGATTAAGGAACACGTTCCCGTCCCCATCGGGCTCAATGACCTCGGGCAACGCGCTCCAGCTTCCCACGTCGCTCCAACCGAACGAGGAGGGGATCACCACCACCCCCTCCGCCTTTTCCATCACTCCGTAGTCGACGGACTCAGCGGCTATCCGCCCGTACAGGTCGGCGACCTGCGCCCGCAGAGACGCAAGATGTTCAATGTCCGCTGGTATATGCAGCACGGACAGGCCGGCGGACAGGTCCGGCATGTGGGTCCTGATGCGATCCAGGATCACGTCCGCACGCCAGACGAACATGCCGCTGTTCCAGAAAAAATCTCCCGATTCAAGGTATTCGCACGCCTTCTCCCGGCAGGGCTTTTCCACGAAACGCCTCACCGGAAAGACCCCGTCCCTGCCTCGCCCCATGTCGGCCTCGATATACCCGAATCCCGTTTCCGCTTGCGTCGGGACGATCCCGAGAGTGACGAGTTTCAGGTCGGTGGCGGCCGTCTCGGCCCTCAGCAGCGTGTTCCGGAATTCCTCTTCGTCGCGTATATAATGGTCGGCCGGAAGCACCGCCATGACCGCCGTCGGGTCCTCCCGTTCGATGATGGCCGCGGCGAGTCCGATGGCGGGCGCCGTGTTCCGTGGCAGGGGCTCTGCAACTACGGAAACGATATCGCCCTTCACGAAAGCGAGCTGGCGCGCCGTCTCCTCGGCCTGGAGAACATTGGTAACCACCAGTATCCGCTCGGGTTTGAGAGGAAGGACGCGCTCGACGGTCCGTTGCAGCATGGATCTGCCTCCGAACACCGACATGAGCTGCTTGGGGGTCTTTTTGCGGGAAAGCGGCCAGAAGCGGGTTCCCGAACCTCCGGCCAGAATCACGATATACATTTCTCATCTCCTTTCAGTCAGGACGGCCCGTCTGCGAAGTCCGGACGCGTGGCACGGCCTCGGCCGGGGTTACTGAGCGGGTATTCCCCTGGGATCGATGACGGGGTCCAGCGAAGCGGCAATCCGCCCACGCAGTTCCCTCCTAACATTGATATTCCAGCGTTTGGCCGCATTCGCGGAACCGTAGATGTTTCCCAGATAGAACGGCAGGCCGATCCCCCCGGACAGACCGGCAGCCGGATACCATTCGTTGTGAACGGCGGCGACGGTCCCCGCGATAAACAGTCCGTTCAACAGAAAAGCCGTTAGCCCGTCACCGTAGCGTCCCGCGTAGACATACCCGCTTCCCGGCAGGATCGCCGACAGTATGCCCGCCAGCAGCTCCGATTTCTCCGGGAGGTCCTCGTATTCTCGAAGCAGGGGGAGCGCCTCCCTCACCCGCGCCTCCCCCGGATGGCCGGGATAGGCGACCAGAAAACCCTCCAGATCGCCTCTGGCCGCGGTGATATCCCCCCTGTCCACCTCAAGAAGCGCTTTCGCCGCATGGGCACGCGGGGCAAACCGGGACGGCGCATCCCTGCGGATCAGCAGGTCGAAATTCTCAGCGGCCCCCGTATAGTCCTTTTTCCTCCAGCGGCTGAGCCCTTCGAAGAAGAGGGAAGCATCGGCGTATCCACTGTCCGGGCGGCTTTCCCGCAGAACGCCGAAGGAGCGGACGGCGTCCGCATACTCTGCGCCCAGATAGAAGGCGATGCCGGTCCGGAACAGGGCATAGTCCCCTTTTACGGAAGAAGGGAAGAGGATGCGGAATTTTTTGTACTCGGTAATGGCGCGGTAGTATTCTCCCTCTTCCAGAAAGGCGTCGCCCAGTCTCAGTTGGACCTCTTCCGTAATGAAGATTCCCGATTCCTCCCCATGCGAAAGGGAAAGGAGAGGAAACAGGAAAAAGAAAGACAAAACAATGGGTACGAGAAAATATCTCATGGGAAAGACAGCATGTTGTTCTCCACCGGGTCGAACAGTGTTCCATCGGGCAGCGGCATGTAGTCCGGTCCCGGTCGCTTGAAAGTCGTGCAGCGCATCAACCGGTCCGCCGTCACGATGACGCCGAGAACGGGACCCTGCTCGGCGATCGCGGCGCGCCCGAAAGCCGAGCATGACGGAGAGAAACCGCAGCGGTCGCCGTCCGTGGGCGAGACATGTTTCTGGAACGCGCTGATAGCTCCAAGAAATACAATGGACGGGACGGACGTCTCCGGGTCACGGGCTTCCTCCACCCGCGAACGCTTCGCATCAGGCCCCCTCATCGTTTCCGGCGAGGCAAACACCGGCGACACAACACCCGCAAGAAGCAGACATACCGCAAGGCGCGCCGCGGCAGACACTTTCCCGGAGCTGCCGGACGTGATCGAACCGGACATCGTCGACATACGTACGGTCTCCGTCGACCTAATTCCCCTGGGTATTCTGCTCTATAGCCTTCTTTTTCAAGTCATTGTACTGGCTTTCGGTTATCGCGCCGCTTTCATAGGCCTTCTGCAGGTCCATCAACTGTTCCCCGAGGGATTTGGTCGTCGTGATGGTTTTGTTTTCGACCGTCGCACCGCCCCCTCCGGGGCCGCAGCATCCAGCGAAAACCACCCCTGTCAGCATGACGAACAACATGCATGTCCTGAAAAAACGCATTTCGAATCCTCCTTGTCGATATGTTGCCGCGCATCAGCCGGCTCAGCCGGTGGCAACGGCCGTCAGTTTCAATTTCCTTATCTGAATTCGTGACGCCTTCACACCTTCGTCTTCGCGGAACACCTCGGTTTCCTGCATTGGCGTGGGTTGAACCGGTCCGACGAAGTTCACCCGGCGTAACCGGCGTGAAACGGCTTCGGCGACGTTCAAACCCCGGTATTCCGCTCGCTTCGGCATTCAGGCTCCACGGATTCACATCTTCGATTGGTACCATACCAGGCTCCGGAACGCCACTCGTTATTCATCCGCGGTTATCCTGACCGCGATTTTTCTTGTGCGCGGCCCGTCGAATTCACAGAAGAATATCGCCTGCCAGGTCCCGAGCAGAAGCATCCCCCCTTCGATGATCACCGTCTCGGATGGGCCCACCAGCGATGTCTTGACATGGGCGTCCGAGTTCCCCTCACCGTGGGAGAATGGAGCATCGACGGGAACAAGGGTGGCGAGAAAACGGGCGATATCAGCCCGCACCGCCGGGTCCGCCCCCTCGTTGACGGTAATGGCGCCGGTTGTATGGAGCGAAAAAAGATGACAGACACCGCTGGACACCCCGGATTTCTTTACCAGTTCCGTCACCTGACCGGTAATGTCGATGAGCTCGTTGCGGGCACGGCTGGCGACCTGCAGATAAAACACCATGGCAACCTCCCCCCGCGTGCTTCTAAAGTTTATAGCCTATCTTGCGCAGCAACGCCTTCCGGTTCTCCCGGTCCGCTCCGCCCTCAATCCCCTTGGGAGGGAACCCGTCGATGACGCCGAAGATTCCCCTCCCCTGTGAGGTTTCGGCAACAAGGACCTCCAGGGGATTCGCCGTAGCGCAGAAGATCCTGCACACCTCGGGACAGTTTTTGACCTGGTTCAGGACATTGATGGGATAGGCGTCCTTCAGCAGGACACAGAACACGTGTCCCGCGCCCAGCTCCTGGAGAATGGCCGCACAACGGGCCACAAGGCCGTTATCGTTCCCCTCGGTCCTGATGAGGCACGGCCCGGACGCCTCGGTGAAGGCTACGCCGAAACGGGCCTGGGGAACCGTGGTGGCGATTATTTCGTACAGGTCCTCAGCCGTCTTGATGAAATGTGTCTGTCCAATGATGATGTTGCACCCTTCCGGGAAGGGTACCGGTATCGCTTTCAGTTCCATCCGATCCTCCTTTCGTCGTTCGTTGGACGTCGGTCGTCGTTCGTCGGTTTTCGACGTTCGACGTTCGACGACATTAGTCCCCGTGCTCGAACAGCGGCGCGGCGGCGGCAAGCTGCTCCGGCGTTCCGAGTATAAGAACGATATCATCCTCCCGAATCTCCCAGACCGGGTCCGGGTTGGGGATGACTTCGTTGCCGCGCTTGATCATCAGGAGCGTCGTGCCCGACCGATCCCGGAGAATGCCCTCCCGCAGGCTCTTCCCCACCAGGGGAGATGCGGGCCCGACACGGAAGGTGCCGAGCTCCGCGCCGGTCAGGAACCCGGATATTCCCACCGCATGGCTGTGCCTGCGGCTCATGGTGCGGAACATCTCGTAGGAATCGCTCCGCACCTGGGTAACGCAGCGTTCTATCTCATCGTGGGTGAGGAGGTATTTCCGAAGGACCCGGGACAGGATCTCGATGGAAGTCTCGAACTCCTCGGGAATGACCTCGTTCACACCGAGCTTGTAAAGCGGCTCCATTTCCAGGATATAACGGGTTCTGACGATGACGTGTATCCCAGGGTTCATCTGGCGCGCCTGGGCCGCGATGCGGCGGCTCGACGCCGCGTCGGATATGGCGATGACGATGATGCGGGCCCGTTCGATATTTGCATGGGACAGTATTTCGCTTCCGGAACCGTCGCCGAAGATGATATGGGTCCCCTTCTTGCGTTCGGTCTTGACCGTGAAAGGGTTGGTCTCGATGACCACGTGGTCGATCTTGAAGTGATTCAGCACCCGCGCGAGATTCCTCCCGTTCAGTCCGTATCCTACGATAATCACGTGATCGGAGATCGTCATCCTGTGTTCGCGGCGCGCCAGCACCCCCCTCCCCCGGGTCAGGGCGCGAGGGAAGACCGCCGCGACCCGTTCGGCAACCGGGGCGGAATATTTGAGACAGAGGGGGGTCAGCCCCATTGTCGCCACCGAAGCGGCAAGAAAGATCTGGTACACATCCGGCGTAAGCAGCCCGGCCTTCAACCCGGATTGGCACAGCACGAAGGAAAATTCTCCAATCTGGGCAAGGGCGAGTCCGCTTATCAGGGCAATCCGCATGGAAATTCCCAGAGACATGGCGGCCCCGGTGGTAACAAGAGTCTTGATCAGGATGATGGTGACCACCAGGGATGCAATGAGCAGCGGATGCTTCAGGAGAACGGCCGGATCGAGGAGCATGCCGACGGAGATGAAAAAGAGCGACATGAAGGCGTCCCGGAACGGCATGATATCGCCCAGCGCCTGGTGGCTGTATTCCGATTCGGAGATGGCGAGGCCGGCGATGAAAGCCCCCAGCGCAAGTGAAAGGCCGACCTGGGCGGTAATCCATGCGGTTCCGAACCCGATGAAGAGGATCGTCAGGAGGAAGAGTTCGCGGCTCCTGACCTTGACCACCTGCCCGAATATCCAGGGGACCAGAAAACGGGCGCCGTAATGGGCGACCACTACCACCGCCGCGGCCTTTGCGCTTACGGTCAGAATGCCCGTCAGTCCGTCGCCGCCCCCCGAGAGGAACGGTACGAACAGCATCAACGGCACGACGCAGAGATCCTGAAAAATCAGGATCCCCATGGACATTTTACCGTGGGGCGCGTCGGTCTCGCCCGCATCCATGAGAAGTTTCATGAGAATCGCGGTACTGGAGAGGGCGACAAGGAAGCCGAAGAAGATCGACTGCTGGACGGAGAAATGGAACGCGACCCCGACCAGTGCCGTGAGAAGGATCGTCAATCCCACCTGCAACCCGCCGCCCAGCAGCACCAGGTGCTTTATTCGCATCAACTCCTTCAGGGAAAACTCGATGCCGATGGTGAACAGGAGCAGCACCACCCCTATCTCGGCCATCTGTTCAACCTGGTGGATATTCTTTATCAGCCCCAATGTATGGGGCCCGGCGAGGATGCCGGCCGCCAGAAACCCGATAATCGACGGGAACATCAGACGCCGGAATAGAATGACCGTAGTAACGGCCAGTCCGAAGAGTATCTCCATGTCCTGTAAAAGCGCGTACTCCATACCGGTCCCTTCCTACCTGATTTCCTGGCCGGGACTGACAAAGGAGATTCCCAATCCCGAGTACGCCCCGATCATGAGGCATTCGATAATGGGCGAGCTGACCGGTCGCGCCGAATGCCAGCGAACCAGGAAACTTGCGCCGAACCCTCCGCTGGTATCCTTTTCCTGGATGAATATGCTCGTGGACGCCATCGGTCCCAGGGCAACCGGCTTCGCAAGCATGCGCCGCAGGAGTTTCCCGTTGGACCCGTAGTAATCGGCGCCGGTAATCGTGATGGGGTTTGCCGAATCGGTATTGCGGATGCTGAGTGTGGTCGCCAGGTTCACCGGAAGCGCGCGGTTGCCGGTATAGACGTGGGAGTATACGGGAACGTACACCGTCCGGCCCGAAGAACGCTCCGTTCCCGCAAGTGAAGTATTGTGCAGAGCAACCAGCAACCACACGACCAGTACCAGTATCGACTTTCTTCGAGTCACGCGAAACCGTCCGTTCATGACTAACTCTCCTTCATAAGGCAAACAATCATCCTGCCTCGGATGCATGGCGGGAAACATGCTACACGGTACCAGAAAAAGACGGCGTCCACAATGTTTCCGGCGCCAAAGAGACCCGATATGCCGTTCCGACAGAACGGGAGCGCAACCATGTCGCAATGACATATTCGGGGGATTATCATTTTGTTCATGCCTGTTTTTTGAGTATACTTGCAACCGTATCCATAAACCATCGACAAAAATACGGGAGCATCCTGTTGAACATGCTCTAAAAGGAAGGGACGGCACGACATGGAACAGGTTCCGGCATATATCGTACTGGGAATTATTGCGGGAGTTCTGAGCGGCCTTGTGGGCATCGGCGGAGGAATCATCATCGTGCCCGCGCTGGTGATTCTTTTCGGGTTTTCCCAGCACATGGCCCAGGGAACGACCATCGCCCTCATGGTTCCACCCATCGGCATCCTCGCCGCATGGGCGTATCACACCCAGGGATATGTGGATATGAAGGCCGCTGCCGTCATATGCATCGGTTTTGTTTTCGGATGCTACTTCGGGGCAAAACTCGCCATATCACTGCCCAGGTTTTTTCTGGAAAAAATCTTCGGCATCGCACTGCTTCTTATCTCCCTGAAAATGCTCTTCTCAAAATAGTGTCCATCCGGAAACTCCGGATGAGACACTCATTATTGATCTTTCGTCTTCAGACTCCCGCCCCATCACCGCTTCATAGTTACCTATCACTTCTAATTAATTTGGCGAAATCTTTGTAAAATTTAGCTAAAGTTTTGGCCGGAATGTCCGAAACAGAAAGGCAAGAGGTCACAATTGCGTCCCTATGTTGAGTTCAAGGGCCTTCACTTTCGTATCCCGGACAGTGGATTTTCCTTGTCTTCCGCCACGCATGTTCCGCTTCCTGCATGTGGCGGAGATCAAAGAAAACCGGGTTCCAAGTCTGTCCATGCCCCGGGTTGAATGCAGGCTCTCCGGCAGCGTCATTTTGATCGGAATCCCAACCAATGCGTTCCGGCGCCTGCCCGAGGCAGCTACCACCATCTTCACTACGCATGTATCAAAACAATAAATAAAGGAGCAGCGATGGAGGCATCGGAAAAAGCAGCGAAACAATATCTGACCTTCAAACTGGCCCACGAGACGTTTGCCGTGGATGTTGCCAGGGTGCGGGAGATCCTGGACTTCATCAGCATCACCAAGGTGCCGCGGACGCCGGATTTCATGCGCGGGGTCATAAACCTGCGCGGCAGCGTCGTGCCGGTCGTGGACATGAAGCTGAAGTTCGGCATGGAAGAAACGGAAAAGACGGTCGACACCTGCATCATTGTCCTGGAAGTCGCCATCGAGGGAGAAACGACCATCGTCGGCGCCCTTGCGGACTCAGTGGAGGAGGTGCTGGAATTGGAACCCGCCCAGATTGAACCTCCGCCGCGCATCGGCATGAAGCTGAACATCGACTTCATCAGCGGCATGGGAAAACTGGGCGAGGAATTCGTAATCATCCTGGACACGGACAAAATCTTCACCTTCGAGGAAGCAGCGGCATTGCAGGAAGCAGGAGAAGCTGACGTTGCCTGATATCCTGAAGACTTTACAAGGAAAGGAACAACAATGAGTACTTCGGAAAATTCAAGCGGATTGAGCCTCAAGGCCAAGATCATGGCCGGATTCGCGGTTGCGGCGGTCATCGTCGGCATTATCGGAGGATTCGGCATTGCCCGCATCAACAGCATCAATGAATCCTACTCGAAAAACCAGGCCCCGTATGCCGCCCTGGTAAATATCGCGGCCGCCTCCCAGAGCGAGCGCGCAGCCTTGCGCGATATCATCTCAGCCAAAAACCAGGCGGACGTGAACAGCAAGGCGGCAACCATCAAGGAATTGGACGCGAAGATCGCGGCCGGCGTCACCCTGCTGGAAAAACAGGCAGCGTCGCCGGGAGTGAAATCAGGTGTCGCAACGCTGAAGAAGTCTCTCGCGACGCTCTCTTCCAACAAAGACAAGGTCATCCAACTGGCGCGGGACAACCGGGCGGAAGATGCCGCCAAGGCACTCCGTGATCCGGAGATTCAGAAAACGTCCGGAGTTCTGACTGCATCCCTGCACAAGCTCATGGAAAACATGTCCCTCGGCATGGAGAAAAGTTCAGCCACCTCCGGCGTGACGTCGGGGACAGCCGACAAGACCCTGCTGATCGCCATCGTCCTGGGCATGCTTGCCGCCCTTGGTCTGGGAATCGTCATCAACGGCATCGTCCGGCGGCAACTGGGCGACGACCCCGAACATGTGGCGGAAATCGCTCAGAGAGTCGCGGCGGGCGACCTTTCCCTGGAGATTGACATGACAGGGAAAGACACCAACAGCATGCTGGGCTCGGTGAATGAAATGGTCCGGGCGATCAAGGGGCTGGCAGGTGACACCCATATGCTGGCGCAGGCCGCGGCAGCGGGAAATCTCAAGGCCAGGGCCGACGAAACGAAGCACACCGGGGAATTCCGGCGCATCATCTCCGAAGTCAACGGCATGCTCGATACGACCCTCGGACCCGTCCACAACGCGGCAGAGCACATCAATCAGTTGAGCCGCGGCGAGATCTTCGACGAAATCACGGATGGCTACAACGGCGATTTCGCGGAACTGAAAGAAAGCCTGAATCGCCTGAGAAACGCCCTGGAAGCAGTACGCCTCGACGTGCGCGAGGTGTGTATCGCATCGTACGAAGGATACCTGGACACGCGGGTCGACACCACCAAGCACGAAGGCTTCTTCTCCAAGGTCGCCGGAGGCATGAACAATATCTTCGAAAACATGACCGCCCCCCTCAAGGTTTCCATGGACTATGTGGGCAAGATCAGCAGGGGAGAGCTTCCCGACACGATCACCGAGGAATACCGCGGCGACTACAACAAGCTCAAGGACAGCATCAACACGCTCGTAAACACCATGTGCGGACTTCGCGGCGAACTGGGCACCCTGATCCGGGCAAGCCAAAACGGCGACCTGAGCGTCAAGGGCGATGTATCAAGGTTCGAAGGCGAATGGGCCGACATCGTCACGGGTCTCAACGAGCTCATCGACGGCTTCGGCTCCCCCATCGAAGAGATTTCATCCTGTCTGGACAAAATCAGTAAGGGAGAGATTCCTTCCAGGATCATTACCAAATTCAGCGGCGCGTTCGAGCAGATGCGAAGCAACCTCAACAATTGCATCGACGGGCTCGGCGGACTCGTGGAGGCAAACAACGTCCTGCAGAAAATGGCGCTCAACGACCATACCGAAAAGGTCGAGGGGTACTATCAGGGCATTTACGCCGAAGTAGGCCGCGCGGTGAATGATGTTCGGGAGCGGCTGCTCAACGCTACGCTGGCAGCCCGCAATATCGCGGCCGGCGATCTCAGCGGCCTGGAAGCCCTGAAGGCCGTCAATGACGGTGCGGGCAAGCGCTCGGAAAACGACGAATTGCTTCCGGCCCTGATCGGCATGACCGAGGCGGTGCAGGCGCTTGTCGCCGACGTCACCATGCTGGCGGACGAAGGGGTCGCGGGAAGGCTCCTGACACGCGCCGAGGCAGACAAACACCAGGGAGAGTTCCGCACCATCATCACCGGCGTCAACAATATCCTCGACGCGGTCATCGGTCCCCTCTACGCCACGGCCCAGTGCGTGGCACAGATCGGCATGGGGCAGATTCCGGAATTGATCACCACCGAATACCAGGGCGATTTCGAGGAAATCAAGGAAAGCCTGAACAACAGCATCACCAATGTGAATAACCTGGTGGAAGACGTCAACATGCTCGTCCAGGCGGCCCTGGACGGCGAATTCGAAAAACGGGCGGACGTGGAGCGGCACACCGGCGACTTCCGGTCAATCGTGGAAGGCATCAACAAGACCCTCGACACCGTTGTGGACAAGAGCGTCTGGTACGAGGCGATTATCGACGCCGTACCCTACCCCATCCACGTCACCGACATGGACATGAACTGGACCTTCATGAACAAGCCGTTCGAGAAACTGCTGGTGGAAGCCGGACAGATCAGGGACCGCGCATCAGCCCTGGGCATGGCCTGCTGCAACGCCGCCGCCAACATCTGCAACACCGACGGCTGCGGCATCAAGCAGCTCAACAAGGGAGTGCCGGAAAGCTTCTTCGACTGGCACGGTTCCAAGTGCAAACAGGACACCTCGTTCCTCGTCAACAAGCAGGGCGAAAAGATCGGCTACGTGGAAGTGGTGCAGGACCTCACCGCCATCATCAAGGCGCGCGACTATACGGCCGACCATGTGGAGAAGATGGCTGCCAACCTCCTCATGCTGGCAAACGGCGACCTGAATTTCGACCTTCAATTGGCCGAAGCCGACCAGTACACCCGGGAAGCGCACGAAAACTTCGTCAAGATAAACAGCAGCCTCGCGGAGGTGAAAAACGCCGTCGGCGCCATGATCCACGATACGGAGGGTCTGGTGCAGGCGGCACTGAGCGGGGATTTCGAAAAGAGGGCCGAGGCGGCCAAGCACAACGGAGAATACCGGACCATCGTCGAAGGGATCAACAAGACCATGGACACGGTAGTGGAGAAGAATGTCTGGTACGAGGCAATCATCGACGCCGTGCCGTTCCCCATTCACGTTACCGACATGGACATGAACTGGACCTTCATGAACAAGCCGTTCGAGAAACTGCTCGTGGAAGCGGGACGCATCAAGGACCGCGTATCGGCACAGGGCCTGCCGTGCAGCAACGCAGCGGCAAACATCTGCAATAACGAAGGCTGCGGCATCAAGCAGCTGAACCGCGGCGTCACGGAGAGCTTCTTCGATTGGCACGGTTCAAAGTGCAAGCAGGACACCTCGTTCCTGCTCAACAAAAAGGGCGAGAAACTGGGGTACGTGGAGGTTGTGCAGGACCTGACCGCCATGATCACCAACAAGGACTACACCAACGAAGAGGTGGACCGTCTGGCAAGCAACCTGCTGCTCCTGGCCAAGGGGGACCTGGGCTTCGACCTGAACATCAAGCCCGCGGATCAATACACCAGGGAAGCGCATGAAAACTTCACGAAAATCAACACCAGCCTGAAAGAAGTGAAGGACGCCATGGAGGAGATAACCGAGGTAACCAAGGAGATTGCCGACGGCAACCTGATGGTCACCGTAAAGCCGCGCTCGGCGGAGGACGAGCTGATGATAGCCCTGGCGAGCATGGTTGAAAAGCTCAACGGCGTGGTGAACGACGTTAAGGGCGCGGCAGACAACGTGGCTTCGGGAAGCAGGCAGATGAGCGGCAATTCCGAGCAGATGTCCCAGGGCGCGACGGAACAGGCGGCCGCGGCCGAAGAGGCGTCGTCTTCCATGGAGCAGATGTCGGCCAACATCAAGCAGAATGCCGACAACGCCATGCAGACCGAAAAAATCGCGGTAAAGTCATCGGAAGAGGCGAACGAAGGCGGCAAGGCCGTGGCCCTGACCGTATCGGCCATGAAGGAGATCGCGGACAAGATTAACATCGTCGAGGAAATCGCCCGCCAGACCAACATGCTGGCGCTGAACGCGGCCATCGAGGCGGCCCGTGCAGGCGAGCACGGCAAGGGTTTCGCCGTGGTCGCGGCAGAAGTCAGGAAGCTGGCCGAACGGAGCCAGGCGGCAGCGGGCGAAATCAGCGAACTGTCGGCCAGCAGCGTCGAGATCGCGGAAAAGGCCGGGTCGCTCCTTGCCAACATCCTGCCGAGCATCGAAAAGACCGCGGATCTGGTGAAGGAGATCACGGCGGCCAGCCGCGAGCAGGACTCCGGCGCCGAGCAGATCAATCGCGCCATCCAGCAGCTCGATCAGGTCATCCAGAAGAACGCCAGCGCGGCGGAAGAGATGTCCTCCACCGCGGAAGAGCTCTCCGCACAGGCCGAGCATCTCCAGGGCGCGGTGGCCTTCTTCCGCACGGAAGCGACTCGAGCGGATTTTTCCCCAAAGCCCGCCTCGCAGAAGAAAAGCGATGCAAGAAAACCGGCGCCGAAATTCCTTCAGAATCCCGAGGGTTCCTCTCGGAAAAAGAACGGAAACGTCAACGTCGGATTCAATCTGAACATGGACAATGACTCCCTCGATTCAGAATTCGAGAGATTCTAGTCAAAACAGGCGAAACGCCATGCGGTACCCTTGCCGCATGGCGTCCTGCGTACAACGAATCAAGCTGAAAACGGCAGTTGAAGTCGTCCGAAGAGAGCGACTTTTGCCTGATTCATTGCTGCTCTTGGCGAAATGGAGCGCCACCGGCCGATGGTGTCCGAACCCGCGGGGTGAGTTCATCGGCTGTAGCGAAATGAGCCTGGAGCAGCAGAAGAAGGGCATCCGGAGTGAACGAAGGATGACTTCAACTGCCGAATCTACGATCAATTTATTCATGAAAATCCGGCATGCAGCCGACATATAAAGGAACGGCGGACATATGATCCCAGTAACCAGAAAAAGCGCGACAATCACCAGCATACTGCTGCTTGCCGTTGCATCCACCGCTCTCATCCCCCACGCCGCGATACGAATCGCCTCCGCCTGCGTGCTCGCTGCCGGCATGGCCGTCGCGCTCCTCCTGCTGTCCGCGAGAAAAGAAAACTCTTCAGGTGTCGGCCCTATCGGGGAAACCACCGCCGACGCGCCGCCGACACAGGATCTTGCGCCGGTCCGCGACATGCTGAACAGGAGCACGCTCCTTATCCCGGTGCTGACAAGCCAACTTGATGTGGTAATCAAGGAGACGGAAACGGCCGTTCTGGAGATCGGCGAAAGCTTCATGGAAATCGTCTCCAGGGCGCGAAACCAGGCGTCCAAGGCCGCGAACGCCTTCGGAGAACTGGCGGAGGGCGACGGCCGAGACGGCAACGCGCTCATCGAACTCAGCCGGGAGGCGCTGGGTGCGGTGATGACCAACCTGCACAGCGTCAACGACGTTGCCCTCAACACCCTTGAAAACATGCGGAAGGTAACCCACACCATGGAAAACATCCGAGAAGTTGTCCATGAGATAGAATATATCGCCGACCAGACCAACCTGCTTGCCCTGAACGCCTCCATCGAGGCGGCGCGCGCCGGTGAACACGGCAGGGGCTTTGCCGTGGTGGCGGATGAAGTACGCAAGCTGTCGGCGCGTTCCACGACCGCGGCCAGCGAGATCGGAAAACTTATCCGCGCCGTTGAATCGGAGATTTCCTGCATGTACGGTGAAACGGAAAAGAGCGCCGAGGCCACGGAGCTCCGCTCACGGGAGTCGGAAGAGATCATGAACGACACCCTGAGCAAACTCAACGACGTCATGCTCACGGCGCAAAACGAGCTGGACAGCCTGTCCACGGAAACGGAGGCCCTGGCCAAGGACATCGGCGGCATTGTTATTTCCATGCAGTTCCAGGATATAACGAGACAGAAGATCGAGCACGTCATCGAACCGCTCCAGGCCCTCAAAGCGGAATCCGAAGAGCTGGCGCGAAGACTGGAGGGCGGCGGTCCGCTCAGCGGATCGGGGAGCACGGCAGGCGGCATGTCGTGGCTGGAAGACATGTACACCATGGAATCGGAACGTGAAACCATGAAACAGGCCATGGCCAAGGGCGAGTCGAAAGACGGGGAATCGGGGTCCGGTTCCTGCGTCTTTTTCGACTGACGCCGAAGGGCGGAAAAAGGAATGAGAGCCGGAGATACTTCGGGCGGCAACGATTAACAGCACTACTTCACGAGGAAAAAAGAATGGCACACACACTTCTGATTGTTGATGATTCGGCATCCATGCGGCAGATGGTTTCTTTCACCCTGAAGGACGCGGGGTATGACATCATCGCAGCCACCAACGGCAAGGACGCCTTGACGAAACTCGACGGCGCCAAGATATCCATGGTGATCACCGACCTGAACATGCCGGAAATGGACGGCATCGAGCTGATCAAACAACTGCGCGGCAAGGCCGGATTCAAATTCACGCCCATTGTCATGCTGACCACGGAATCCCAGGACAGCAAAAAGATGGCGGGCAAACAGGCCGGGGCGAGCGGTTGGATCGTCAAACCCTTCAAGCCGGATCAACTTCTTGACACCGTGAAGAAATTCGTGAAATAACGCGCCGGTGAGTTCCGTCCCATCGGTACATGTGACGACACCTCCGGGAGTCATCCCGCGACGCGGGACCGATCCGTCCGACGATACGGGAACCACCGCCTGTCGGCTGCGCGGCGCCCGCGTCAAGGAGATACGATGAACACTACATTCAATGTGTCGGGAGACACCGGGACCCTTGTCCTGAGCGAATCCCTGACGATAGAGGACGCAGCTGGGCTGAAAGAGGCGGTCGGCGACGCGTTGACCGCCTCGACGCGCCTGACCGTCGACCTTTCGTCTGTTGACGCAATCGACCTCTATTGCCTGCAAGTGCTCTGCTCCGCCCATCGGACAGCGGTTTCGAGAGACAAAACGCTGACAATCCTCAATCCGTGCGACGGATTCCGGGAGACCATCCGGGAAACAGGGTATCTCCGACATGTGGGATGCATGGACACCGGCGACCACCGGTGTCTGTGGGTCGACAGGAGCGGTGAGAAGGCGGAGTGCGAGACATGGTGATGAACGAACAGCACAAGGAAGCATTCAGGGAAGAGGCTTACGAGCTCCTTGCGGAACTGGAATCGGCGCTGCTGGAACTGGAAGAGAACCCGGACAATCAGGAAATGATCGGCCGCACCTTCCGCGCCATGCACACCATCAAGGGTTCGGGCGCCATGTTCGGTTTCACCGACATCGCTGAATTCACCCATGAAGTGGAAACGGTGTACGACAAGGTCCGCGGCGGCCTGGTATCCGTGGACAAGTCGCTCATCGATTCGACGCTCAAGTCCTGCGATCTGATCCGGGCCATGCTGGGAGATGCCGGCGGCGCGGATGAGGCTGAAATACGGCGGCTGAAGGACGTCTTCATGAACATGGCGCGCTCCGGAACGGAAGACTCGCCCGAAAAAGCGAAGACGGGTTCCGCATCCTCTCCTTCCGAAAAGCGTTCCAGCGAAAAAACCTACCGGATACGCTTCAAACCGGCGCAGGACATCTATCTCACCGGCACCGACCCGATCCTGCTTCTGAACGAGCTGCGCGAACTGGGCGAATGCAGGGTGGTGGCCCACCTCAATGAAATTCCGCCCCTTGACGAACTCAACCCGGAATTCTGCTACACGTACTGGGACATCATCCTGACCACCAGCCGCGGAGACAACGCCATACGGGACGTCTTCATCTTCGTGGAAGAGGACAGCGAATTGCGCATCGACGTTATCGATGAAAGCTCGCTCCCCTTTGACCAGATCGAGCAGAAAAAGCTCGGCCATATCCTCGTGGAACGGGGCGACCTCACAGCGGAAGACATGGTGAAGGTGCTGGAGAGCAGGAAACTTTTCGGCGAACTCGTGGTGGAGAAAGGGCTGGCGGAACCTTCGAAGATCGAAGCGGCGCTCGTGGAGCAGCAGCAGGTGAGGGAAGTCCGGCAGAGAAGGCAGACCACGGAAACGGCGTCCAGCATCCGGGTGCCGTCGGACAAGCTGGACACCCTGGTGAACCTGGTAGGCGAACTGGTGACGGTGCAGGCGCGGCTCACCCAGACCGCGGCGTTTCGCAACGACCCGCACCTCACCCTTATCGCGGAAGAGGTGGAACGACTGACCTCGGAGCTGCGGGACAGCACCCTCAACATCCGCATGATGCCCTTCGGCAGCACCTTCGGCAAGTTCAAACGCCTGGTGCGCGACCTGTCCGACGATCTCGGCAAGGAAGTGGAGATGATAACCGAGGGCGCCAGCACGGAACTGGACAAGACCGTCATCGAACGTTTGAACGACCCGCTGGTGCACATCATCCGCAACAGCATCGACCACGGCATCGAATCGCCCGAGGTGCGCGAGGCGCACGGCAAACCCCGCCAGGGGACCGTCCGGCTCATGGCGGAGCATTCGGGCGACTGCGTCTTCATCACCATCCAGGACGACGGAGCCGGCCTGGACAAGGACGCCATCCGCGCCAAGGCCATTGAGAGACGCCTCATCTCCGACACCGCCGAAATCTCGGAAAAGGAACTGTTCGGCCTGATCTTCGCACCCGGTTTCTCAACCGCCAAGAAGATTACCGGCGTGTCCGGGCGCGGCGTGGGCATGGATGTGGTCAAGCAGGCCATCGAAGCGCTGCGGGGCGCCATCGAGATCAGCAGCCGCAAGGGTCACGGAACCACCATCACCATCCGGCTCCCCCTTACCCTTGCCATCATCGAAAGCCTGCTGGTGAAGATAGGCACCGATCGGTACGTCCTGCCCCTTTCCTTCGTGGAGGAGTGCGTGGTCCTGACCGGCAGGGACATCGAGGCGGCCCACGGCAAAGACCTGGCCAACGTGCGCGGCCATATGGTTCCGTATGTTCCGCTCAGAAAGCGGTTCGAGCTGAAGGGGGACGCCCCGGACATCCAGCAGGTGGTCATCACCTCCATCGACGGGGAGCGGGTCGGCCTGCTGGTGGATACGGTCATCGGCGAGCACCAGACCGTTATCAAGTCCCTGGGAAAGGCCTACCGCAATGTCCACGGCATATCAGGGGCGACCATCCTGGGCGACGGGACGGTGGCGCTGATCCTCGACATACCGCAACTGGTGAAATATGGATAGCGCCATGTCCGACACGGAGTTCCGGCGTTTCAGCACCCTCATCGAGGGTGTCTGCGGCATCAAGATGCCCGACGTCAAGAAACACATGCTTGAGTCGAGGCTGCGGAAACGCTTGCGCAGCCTCGAGATGCATTCGTTCAGGGATTACTACGAATTTGTCACCAGTCCGGAAGGCCGGCAGGTCGAGATGGTGCCGATGATCGATGCGGTGACCACCAACAAGACCGATTTCTTTCGCGAACCCGCTCATTTCACCTATCTGACGGAAAATGTGCTGCCCGGGCTGCTGCCCGAGATGACGAGCAACCGGGTAAAGATCTGGAGCGCCGGATGCTCCAGCGGAGAAGAGCCCTATACCCTGGCCATGGTCCTGAGTGAATATGCGCGGACCCGCGAGCACTTCACCTTTTCCATCCTCGCGACCGACATCTGCACCAGCGTATTGGAAGCGGCCCACCGGGGCGTGTACGACGAGGAAAAGATCGCCCCCGTACCCCATGAACTGCGGAAACGATACCTGATGCGCAGCAAGGACAGAAACCGGAAAATCGTCAGGGTAGCGCCCGAGATGCGGTCTCTCATAACCTTCCGCCGCCTCAATTTTCTCGACAACGGATACGGGATCCGGGATCGGATGCAGATCATCTTCTGCCGCAACGTTCTCATCTATTTCGACCGGCCGACCCAGGAAAAGGTCATCAATAATTTCTGCCGGCATCTCCAACCGGGCGGGCACCTGTTTCTCGGACACTCCGAGACCATAAACGGCCTGGATGTCCCGCTGGTGCAGGTCAACTCCACCATCTATCGAAAGCCCGCATGAGCGCGTCGTTCAAACAGGAAAAGAAAATATTTCTGAGGCCCGGCCAGGTCTTTTTCTCCAATCGCCCGTCGGTGGTGACGACCGTGCTCGGGTCCTGCGTCTCGGTGACCATGTTCAGCGCCGATCACCGTTGCGGAGCAATCTGCCACGCCATTCTCCCGGAGGAGAAGGATCCGGGTGACGCCTGCCGCTATGTGGATTCGTCCATCATGAAAATGCTGCGTGCTTTTTCCCACAATGGAATTGATTATTCCCGGATTGAGGTTAAATTATTCGGGGGTTCCGATGTTCTACCGGTGGTTGAGGCCGGGAAACAAAGGGCGACCGTTGGACAACAGAACATTGAAGCGGCCATGCGTGTCATCGAACGGGAACGGCTCAACCTCGCCGCTTCGGACCTGGGGGGAGTGCGGGGGAGGAAGATCCTGTTCCGTACCCATACCGGCGAAATTCTGCTGAAACGTCTGCACCGGGTAGAAAGGCCGACACCATGAACAAGAAGATTCGGGTACTGATTGTCGATGATTCGGCGGTGGTGCGACAGGCGCTTACGGAAATACTCTCGTCGGATCCGCAGATAGACATCCTCGGCACTGCGTCCGATCCGTTCATTGCCGCGCAGAAGATCCGGGAAGAGGTTCCGGATGTCATAACGCTCGATGTGGAGATGCCGCGCATGGACGGCATCACCTTCCTGCAGAAGATCATGAGCCAGCACCCGATCCCGGTCGTCATGTGCTCAAGCCTGACCGAGGAAGGTTCGGAAACGGCCCTGAAAGCGCTGGAATACGGCGCGGTGGAAATAATCCAGAAGCCCAGGCTCGGGGTGAAACAGTTTCTGGAAGAGTCGAAGGTGATCATCTGCGATACGGTCAAGGCCGCGGCCCAGGCTCGGGTCAAGCGCATTTCCCCGGGAGTCAAAAAAGTCGCGCCGAAACTGACCGCCGACGCGGTCATCGCGAAACCGACCGGAAACGCCATGATTCAGACAACGGAGAAGGTGGTGATTGTCGGGGCATCCACCGGCGGGACCGAGGCGCTGAGGGTATTCCTGGAGGCGATGCCCCTGGACGCGCCGGGCATCGTCATTGTCCAGCACATGCCGGAGCACTTTACGCGCTCCTTTGCCGCGCGCCTGGACAAAATCTGCCGTATTTCGGTGAAGGAGGCTGAAAACAACGACACCGTGGTACGAGGACGGGCGCTCATCGCGCCGGGCAACGCCCATGCCCTGCTCAAGCGGAGCGGCGCCCGCTACTACGTGGAGATCAAGGATGGCCCCCTGGTGAGCCGCCACCGACCATCGGTGGATGTGCTGTTCCGATCGGCGGCCCGGTATGCGGGGAAAAACGCGGTAGGGGTCATCATGACGGGAATGGGAGATGACGGTGCCAAAGGGCTTCTTGAGATGAAGGAAGCGGGCGCCGCGACCATCGCTCAGGATGAACAATCATGCGTGGTCTTCGGCATGCCCAAGGAAGCGATCAAGCTGGGCGCGGCGGATCGCGTACTGTCCCTGGAGAGTATCGCCGGAGCAGTGGTGAAGGAGTGCCAGTAGCCCGCGGCAGGACGCAGCCGCGGCGCATTCCCCTATTCCCCTCCCTTTTCGGGAACACTTTCCCCCGCAACGGCGCCCACATCCGTGACGAACCTGGCAAGGGAAAGGGAAAGCCTTTCCAGCACCACCAGCCATTCACGGAGGTGCTCTTCACCGTCGGGCGTCAGATCGTACAGCCTGCGCGCCGGTCCGCCCCCGCTCACGTCCCAGTTCGAAACCACAAAACCGTTCTCTTCCAGACGACGGAGCGTCCGGTACAGTGCGCCCGGCTCGATGCGGGAATCCGTCAGGGCGTTGTCGTTGAGAGCCCTGGCCAGGTCGTACCCGTGTGTTCGTCCCTTTGTCTTCAACAGGTACAGGGTTACCGGCTCCACAAAGCGATACAGGTTCCCCATCCCGCAGGAGCAGGGGTTGTTCGGGCCGTGGCGATGACAGATTCCTCGGGGCATCCGGTTCCTCCTTCTCTATTCTTGACTGCCAGTCGTGCGAGCACTCATTATTCTCGCCATTTCCTCCGAAGAGTACACTGCTATGCGGGACGTGCTGAAATCCTTTCGATTCCGGGTAACAATCGCATCAGCTCCCACGTGACAAGCCGACTCGTGAATCACCGCATCTTCAAAATCCTGGAAATCGACGTCGAGGGCGGATTCCAGGACATTCCTGTTGACAGGGGCTACCTCAAACAGGCTGAGCAGTTTCCCGATTTCTTCCCGTGCCCGTACCGCGCCGATCGTCCTGGACGCAAGATAGAATACGGTTGTAATAGTAGTTCCGCACAAATACCCGATGACGGTCCCGTCTTCCACCCTTGAAAACAAGTCGGCCGCGGCATCCGCATACGGCATCCGATCCATGAGCAGATCAAGGACAATGTTCGTATCCAGAAGGATTTTCAACGGTGCTTTTCCTCCAGATATTTCCTGTAATCCTTTTCGTCCAGCTCGCATTCCCGCAACAAACCGCGGAGTGAACGTGTCACGGTAGCGGAAGAAGACGGCGTACCGGTTTTTTCGCACGTGAGCAATCTGAAATACTCCGCAACAAGCTGGGAAACGGATTTTCCCGCCTTTTCCGCGTATTCTTTCGCCTTTTCAATCAAGTGTTCTTCCAGGCGCAGGGTGAGCTTTGTTTGCATAGTCATCTCCGGGCAACCGAGACGTACAATCTTGTTCAAATTGTACGTCTCACTCTTCCTGATGTCAATCTCGTTCTTATCGCAGGGGATGCGAAAAAAATCCCCCCTTTGAGAAAAAGGGGGGGTATAGGGGGGTACATCCATTGCCGCGAATCACGGCCGTTTTATCAACCCGCCGCATTGACCAGTACCGTCTCGAAATCCACGTACTTCTTCATGAGCATGGTTCCGCCCCCTTCCGAGACGACTCGGAGCACCGCCTCCGCGTCCCTGACCCGTGAACCCGCTACATGGGTTATCCTGGTCCCGGCGAAGACATCGGCGCAGAGCGGTGAGGACGGCCCGAGGAGAACCGCGGCGCGGGGATTTCCGAGACTCTCGAGCAATTCGTCACAGGTACCGTTGATAAGCGACGTGCCGGTAAGGATGGCGACATCGCACGCCGCCAGGACAGCCTTTCCCTGCTCCGGTGATATCGTCTCGGCGCCGTGATGGGGATTGAGCTCGACAATATCGAGGCGGCAGCCGATCTTCTTCAGTTCGGCCACGATCGGGCCGAAGAAACCGACCATGGCCACCTTGTCCTCGGGGGTAATATTCAGCGTGGATATGACCTCATCCCGCGAGATCGGCGGACGGGGCAGCGCGGACAGCAGCGCATTGGCCGTGGCCAGGCCGAGGGCTCGGGCCAGGCCGGATTTTTCATCGGCAAGAAACGCCAGAAGCTCCCCCGCCGGTCGTCCGGTCAAGGTGCCGGCGGCCTGAAAATGGGTGCAGCAGGGCGCGTCCGACTTGGGCGTCCATGCCACGCCGGCGTGTCCGCTTTCCAGACGCACGGCGGTATATCCCAGTCCGATGCGGACATCGGCGACAACAGCGCCCCCGGCCTGGGGTTTCAGGAACTCCAGCAAGCGATTCTGTACGTGTAACGTCATCATCTTCTCCTCCTCATCAATCACGTTGTTTTCCACTATCATTCATCTCGGAATCGTCCGCTTCCAGCAGTTCGGCGGCAAGCTCGACGCACTGCGCACACGTGACAATCTTCTTCGCCCTGATTTCGCGGCACTGCTCAGATCCCGCCCGTTCCGCGAAAGACTCGCGCAGTGACTGCTTCGTATCGTAATCATCGTGCAGCAGCAGGGCCGCATGAAGGGCGCCGCACACGCCGCCCGCCGCCTTGCCGCCTCCCATCGCCCGTGCGGCGTCTATCTCGTTCTGCGTAATATCTTTTCTATGCCGAAAGGCGCTCAGGATGCTCTGGGCGCAGTTGAGTTTTTCTTTGGTATAGGAATGGATGGCTGCTTTTACGGACATTGACTCTTTGCTCCTTGTGTCGGCGAAATCATTTCCACTCTCCGTGCGCCACGGTAGAACCCGCATCTTTCCCGGAGACACTCCTTGTTCCGGTCGGTGAAATCGCATGGGGGGACGGGATCGACGGGGAGCGAAACACCCGACTCCCTGCGCACGAACTCCACCGCCGTGATAATGGCCCGGAGCGATTCGCGCTTGCAGCAGCGGGCGCCCCCGTTTTCAGCGATTGCCAGCAGGCATTCGGCGGTAATCATGTTGGACAGCTTCCGTTCCCGATCAGAGAGCGGGGTCGCGCCGGAAACGATGCTCATGAATATCCCGGCGCCGATGGCCGCGCCGCAGGCGCCCTGGAAGCCGCAGAAGCCGCCTTTCACGTCCTCCGCGCGATTCCGCGCCTCCCGAACCTTCTCCGCCACAGAGCCTTTTTCTGCATTCGTCGCGGCATGAAACGCAGCCAGGAGCACTGCGGGAACGAGGAAATGATGCTCCGGCCCGTGCATTTTCACTGCGGGATTCTTCATCAGCGTCATCGCCAGGGCAATTGGTGATACACAATCGGCGTTGGAGCAATACCGCTCGATCAGGTCGTTGGCGCCGGCGTTGTGGCAGGCGTCGCAGACGAAATGACCCATGCGGCAGGAGGCGTTTGTTTCTTTCCGTACACCGCAGTAATAGCAGGTGAGCGTCTCGGTAATTTCGGAGTACAGTACATCATCACCGCAAACGAGGCATCCGGTTCCGTATTCCATATGTTTCTTTGTATGTCCTTTCCGCAAGTAACTACGCGCCCCGAGGGGCCCTTCGGGGCGCGTCTTTTCACCAATGGCCCCGCCGTTTACGAATCAACGGCGGAAACCGCACTCCAACCGGAAGAAGCGGGGATTCAGTCCCGCAAGGGGCTCCCGCAGCTTGGCCAGTTCCTGTTCGGGTCCGTGGACTTCCAGACGGATAATGTCCGCAATCTTCAATGCTTCACCCAGCAGCGCGCCCACGTTCTCCAGGTGGGCCAGGAGGCCTTCCGCGTCTGCGTAGCCCTCGCGGCAATGGGCCTCGTCTCCGTCGAAGGTGAAACCGTAATACAGGCATTTCGGCTCTTCCTTCGTTTTCGCCACCATTTCGCCGCCCAATCGTCTGAATTCCTCCGCCTTGCCGTCCTTGATTCTGAAATAGGGTACGATGGTACAACACGTGTCATCAGTTGCCATAGTGTGCTCCTTTGTTTTTGGAATCCAACCCCGTAACTTCGAACAGCCGATATTCTTTGCTGTTCCATAGTGCACGCCTCATCGACGGTCGTCACGGCCCCACCCGTTATATATCCGTTTCCCTAACCGACGGCAAGGGGTATTTCGATACGGCTACACCCCGGCTCCGCTATGGCTTCAGTGATCAATTCCGCGCCGCTGCGTGCCGTTTTACAAAAAAATCTCCAGGCATTATGTGTATATAACACATATAAAATAAAAATCATTCCGCTGTCTGTCAAGAAAAAATATAATTCGCTGTTGTTCATATGCGTCGACATACGCGACAGCGACCGTCGTTTCGTGGATGATTGTAGAGAATATGGATGGCGTTCGGTTGAAGCCTCATGTTCACGCATCCTTTTCTCCCAAGAAATAATTGTTTTTTCAATACGTGTGATAAACTTATAAATGTTACATGTCATATATACCTTCAACTGCCATGCCGGACTCAAAACGCGTATATTTCTCACCCGAAGACGCGATGAAATGAGATGCTGAATACCCTCTGAGCCGAGGACATCTGTGTACGTGAGGTTCACGATATGCGCAAAACATGGTTCCTTTTCATCTGCCGCTTCCTTGCGTTCCTATCGCTCCCCCTCCTGCAAGCCGGATGTGCGGGAATTGTCAAGGGGGTGACCCAGGCCGTCATGGAAGACAAGGGAATGCCGAAGGAGGATACACGCCAGTGCCATGTGCGGGGGAGACCGTTCGAGGGACTCGAAACCTTTCTCCGCAAGGCGGAAAAGGGCACGGGGGAACCCGGAAGGAAATTCCCGGACCTGAAAGTGCTCATGGTGCACGGCATGGGGACACACCAGCCGGGCCATTCCGCACGTCTGGCCGAAAACCTGGCACGCGCGCTTTCCCTGAACAGGGTTCAGGAAAAGTACCGGGAAATTACACTGTCACGACCTCATTTCCCTGAACAGAAGGTCGGCAACCTGCGCGTGTGCCGCTTCCTGAACGGTGACGGCACGCGCACCATGATTTTTTACGAACTAACCTGGGATCCCATTGTTGAAAATGAAAAACAGAACCTGAGCTTCGACACTTCGGAAGAATACGCCTACCGTCGCGCCTCCATCAACAGGCTGCTGAAGGAGTTTGTTAACGGCACTGTTCCCGATGTTCTCATGTATAAAGGCACTTCCCAGGAGATAATCCAGTCGGCGGTGACCCAGTCCCTGTGCTGGATGATGGGGAGGGAGTGGGAAGAGTTGCCGACCTCGGGCGTCAACTACTGCGATCCGCTGAAGGAAAATGTCTACAAAAACCTTGACGACAGGTTCGTGTTCATCACGCACAGCCTGGGAAGCCGGATTACCGTGGACACCATGCAGCGTCTCGCCGTCCTGGCCCGGCAGGACCCGAGGATGGCAAAGTGTATCGAAGCGCTGAAACAGAAGGAATTTACGGTATTCATGCTCTCCAACCAGCTTCCCCTGCTTCAGTTGGGGAGCCCGAAACCGGAAATTACCGGCAAAATCGACGAAATCTGTTCACCCGACGGACCACTGTCCACGGATCGTCTCTTCGGCGAACTCAAGCTCGTGGCCTTCAGCGACCCCAACGATCTTTTCAGTTATACCCTGCCGCCCCGATTTCTCGACGAGCACCTGGACTCCCGCGTCTGTCCGACGCTGACCAACGTTATCCTCAACATTGCGCCGGTCAAAGACCTATTCGGACTGGGAGACGTGGCCAATCCCATGTCGGCCCACACCTCCTATGACAACGATTCCCGTGTCATCGGACTGATTACCCGCGGTATCGGCGGGCCCGACACGGATCCCGTGGTCAGGGAACGGTGCGTCTGGATTGAGGCGGTTCCTGAAAAGAGGTGATTGATTCGAAAGACAACCTTGCAATGAAGCATCTCCTGGTATGCATGATCCCTGAAGCGCGGTGGAAGGCATCAGAAGCAATATCATTTTTGGATCGGAAGAAGGAGGTTGACCATGGCTGAAAAACCGAAGGTTGGCTGCGCGCGTCCGACCGGCGGCCTGGTCGGACAGGCGGAAACAGTCCAGCCGAAAGAGGAAACGCAATCCGCAAAGGAGGTAAGGAAAATGATCCAGGTGGGAAAACCGGCGCCGGATTTTGTCGCTCCGGCGTACTGCAAAGGCGAGTTCACCGCCGTAAAGCTGTCGGAGCATTTGGGGAAATGGGTCGTCCTGTGCTTCTATCCTGGTGATTTCACGTTTGTTTGAGCGACTGAAATAGCGGCGGTCGCCGCTCATTATGATGCTTTCAGAAAGCTCGGCGTCGAGGTCCTGTCCATGAGCGTGGACAGCGTCTTCGTGCACAAGATGTGGAATGACAAGGAGTTGTCGAAAATGGTGGAGGGAGGCGTTCCCTTCCCCATGCTGTCCGACGGAGGAGGCAAGGTCGGGACTGCGTACGGTATCTATGATGAGGATGCCGGTGTGGAAAACCGGGGCCGGTTCATCATCGACCCCGAAGGAATAATCCAGGCATACGAAGTCCTCACGCCGCCGGTAGGCAGGCATGTGGCCGAAAGCCTGCGCCAGATCCAGGCGTTCCAGCTGGTGAGGGAAAGCAAGGGAACGGAAGCGACACCATCGGGTTGGAAACCGGGGAAGCTGACACTCAAGCCGGGACCGGATCTCGTCGGCAGGGTGTGGGAAGTCTGGAGCGTCGACATGGAATCCGACTAGATGAGCTCATGGAGCGTCTGTGCCCCAACCGCCAGGAGGGACTGTGATCCGAGCCGGCAAATCCTGTTGTTTGCCGGCCATTTTTTGCCCGCGCGCCTGAATACCTGGTTTCCGTCCGGAAACTTTTAGATCGATGCCCCGGAGCCTGGATAAAAATTGACGTCTTGCAAAACAAGGGGGGATGTGTTACCGAAAAAAGCCTGTCGGATTCCCGCCAAGCACACGGTATGCGGCAAGGCGAAAATTCACGTATCAAGGAGGAGCGCCATGCATTTGAGAAGCAGGATTCTGGAATCGGTCCGGAATAGCTGCTCCGACACGCTGGAATTGAGAGTTCAGAGCTTTCTGAAGCCGCCCGTACTGGAATCGAAAGTAGCCCCCTTCAGCGTGGTGGTGCTGGAAAACGAGGCCATAGGCATCAGCTACAACCTGTTTCATCGAGACGCCGAGGCGCTGGAACGGTACCGGAGGTGGGATATTCGGGACCTCGTCGGGAACCGGGCCGAAGAGATCATACCCCTGTTTCTCTCAGAAGACCCCGTGGAAAAAACCGCCGGCCTCGCCGTTCTGAACGCTCTCTCTCAGGATTTCATCAGCAGGAATCCCGGGTCGTACCGCATTGATGCGACGAGCAATCTCTTCGGTCTGATGGGCCTTGACAAATCCAGCAGGGTCGGCCTCGTCGGATATTTCCGTCCCATGATGAAAAAGCTCCTCAGCCGGGCGGGAGAGGTGATTGTTCTCGAAGAATCCGAGGAATTGCTGAGGGGTACATACCCTTTCACCATGACCGGCGATCCGGGCGAACTTCGTCGCTGCGACAAGGTGCTCATCACGGGGACAACCGTGCTGAACGATTCCCTGCCGGAACTGATAGGCTATTGCACAGCCGCCGACTTTATCACCGTCATGGGACCCACGGCCGGATTTCTGCCCGATGCGCTCTTCGACCTCGGCATCCATGCCGTCGGGTACTCCCGCGTGGAAAAGCCGGAATTGTTCCTGCGCCTGTTCTCCAACGGCATGAAATGGGACGACTCAACGCGCAAGGTGTGGATCATGCCTCAATAACGACAACACATGCAGGCCGCGCGATAGGTGCGGAATGACGATCTTGTCCGCGCAGGTCCCAATCGCCCTAACCGGATACGTCCTCCATCGTTCCTCTGGTTGCAAGGAAGGCAGCGCATCCCCCATGCCGATCACGTCAACCTTGTCCGAAAACGTAAAAAAACCCATGGTAAAGAGAGGTTTATGCATCCCCTCCCTCAGACCTTATTTCAAACCGCTCACAAAGACAACACTATACCCGTGCAAATCGCACTATTGCCGACGAAGGCCGCGGCCATCCTTTTCCGGAAGCTCAATGCCGAGTTGCCGTACCTTGCGGAACAGTGTGCTGACATCAATGCCCAGCTCTCCGGCGGTGCGCTTGCGGTTGCCGCCGTTACGGCTCAGCGCTTCAGAAATGACCATTTTTTCTATCGCATCCAGCCTCATGGGCTGCGCGCCCTCGGACCCCCGTCCGCTTGTCGGTCGCAGCTCGGGCGGGAGATGAATCATCTCGATCATGCCGCCTCGGCAGAGCACGAATGCCTGTTCGATAATATTTTCCAGTTCGCGGACATTGCCGGGGTACTCATACTCCATCAGGCGGGCCATGACATCATGGGACACGCAGGCGATGGTCTTGCCGTGCAACCCGTTGAACTTCGCCACGAGATGCTCCACCAGCAGGGGAATGTCCTCTCGCCGTTTCCTGAGTTCGGGCAACTCCAGGTGAACGACGCGGATACGATAGAAAAGGTCCTCGCGGAAACGTCCGGCCCGGACTTCATCGCTCAAAACCCTGTTCGTGGCGGCGATCACACGGACATCGATGGAAACCGGTTTTATGGCGCCAAGGGGCTCGATGCTCCGTTCCTGCAGCACGCGCAACAACCGCACCTGCATGGCTGGGGATATGTCGCCGATCTCGTCCAGGAAAATCGTTCCGCCGTTCGCCAGGGAAAAACGCCCCGGCTTGTCCCGCTTGGCATCGGTAAAAGCCCCGGCCTTGTATCCGAACAGTTCGCTTTCCAGCAGCGAGTCCGGCAGCGCGGCGCAGTTTACCGCAACGAAATGCTTTTCTTTTCGAGGTGACAGATGGTGGATGGCGCGGGCGAAAAGCTCTTTCCCGGTTCCGCTCGGACCTTCTATGAGCACGGTGCTGCCGGATTCGGCGACAAGCGGCACCAGTTCGAAAAGACGCATCATCGCCGGGCTGCGGCCGACTATGTCCTCGAATGTGTATCGCCCATAGAGCTCCTTGCGGAGCTGTTCCACCTGCGTTAGGTCCTGGAACGTCTCGACACCGCCGATAACCCTGCCCGTGTTGTCTTCGAGCAACGCCGTCGAGATGCGAATCGGGATTCGTTCCCCCTGCCGGTTGATGATGTGGGCGGTTGCGTTTAAGACTGGGAGGCCGCTGGTCATGGTGCGGCGAAGCGCGCAACTCTTTTCGCAGATGTCCGCCCGGAAGACATCGCAGCAGCGGCTTCCGATGGCCTCCTTGCGGCTGATACCGGTGATTCTCTCCGCCGCGGCGTTGAATGTGGTTATGCGCCACTCCTGATCAACCGTGAAAACGCCTTCGTTCACGGAATCGAGGATAACAGTTTCCCGGTCATCGCCATTTTTCTTGTACGACATCGATTTCCTCCACGGCCCCAACCACTTAATAGTGCAGTTTGCAATACATGCTTCTTTAGCGTAATAGCATAATGCACGACTAAGTCAAGCAGACATTACGACCCCAGCGCTAAACAATCTGATTTTATTGCAATTTTACACATTCCAATTAGTGGCACGACTAATGCTGTTCATATTTATATGAGAGTTGCGATTCCACATTGGCAAGGACGGGTTTCCCCGGTATTCGATGTGGCTGCCAGCGTGCTTCTGGTAGACCTGGATCATGGGGCAGAGATCGCCCGCCGGGATGTTGTCCTGACGGATGACACCCCTGTTGGCCGGGCACGGCGCATGGCGGCACTGGGTGTTCGGACCCTCGTCTGCGGTGCCGTTTCCAGGCCGCTGGAACTCGCCCTGATGCACTCGGGCATCGAGGTCATTTCACAGATTTGCGGAGAGGTTGACCAGGTTCTCGACGCTTACAAAACAGGCCGGATGGGGCAGCCGATATTCAGCATGCCCGGATGCCGCGGGTGGCAAAGGCGGTTTCGCGGGGGAAGAAAGGGCGGAGGACGTTAGTAACGGAGTCTCAGTTCACAGCGAAGGCCCGTCGGATTGGATACTGGAGACTATGGAAGGAGGTCGATATCATGCCGCTGAAAGATGGAACAGGACCGCCACGAGGTGGCGGCCGCGGAGGCGGAGGCGGAAGAATGGGTGGTCCCTATGCTGCCGGTCCCGGCGGCGAGTGCGTGTGCCCCGAGTGCGGACGGAAAACAACTCACATGGCAGGACAACCCTGCAATCAGCAAAAATGTCCCAGCTGCGGGGCAACCATGGTGCGGGGTTGAATCGGACCGGGAAGAGGAAGGAGGATGCGACATGCCAAGAGGAGATGGAACAGGCCCGGCAGGTCTTGGGCCGATGACGGGAAGAGGTGCGGGTTATTGCGCCGGTTATCCGGTTGCCGGATTTTTGAACCGGCTCTTTGGGAGAGGTTTCGGAGGTGGCTGGGGTCGGGGAGGCGGCGGTTTCGGCTGGCGGAACCGGTTTTACGCGACAGGCCTGACAGGATGGCAGCGGGCAGGTATGGGAGCAGCGCCACCTTACGCGCCCTATGGGCCGGATTATGGCGCTCCTTTTACACGGGAGCAACAGATGGACGCCCTCAAGGGCCAGGCCGGATATCTGCAAAGCGAACTGGAAGCCATCCGTAAACGGCTCGCGGAGCTCGAAGCAAAAACCGGCGAGGAATAACGTGCAGATTGACAAAGTCTGAACAGGACAGCCGCTGGGGCAGTGACAAGGGATTTCGCACGGCTTCAGCGGCTGTTTGCGCCCGCATGGGGAACATCAACCAGGCAGGGTGTCCGGTACAGCCTGGTATATTCAAGCGGCCCCTTGACAAAAGGGGCCGCTGTTTCATCGGCCGGCTCCAACTGGAGCCGGTGTCCCGGGACGGGAGTGATTTGACGCAATCCCAACCATCAGGAAAAGCCGCCGGAGCTTCAGAGGTTCTGTTCGATCGTTTCGATTGCAACCGCGCAGACCTTGAACTCCGGGACCTTGGCCACCGCATCGAGGTTATCCGAAGTCAGGACATTGACTTCGCTTGAATGAAACGTTGAAAACACCGTTCCAGGAGGAACGCGATCCGTTATCTTCGTTGCAATTTCGATCTCGCCCCTGCGGGAGCGCAGCCTTACCCGCTGGTTGTCGCCGATTCCGAGCTTTTCCGCATCAACCGGATTCACCTCCAACAGGTCATCAGGCGCCAGACGGAAAAGCGCCTTCGATTCACGGGTATAGCTTCCGGTATGGATGTGATACAGCTCCTTGCCGGTGGTCAGCATGAACGGGTACTCTACATCCGTTTTTTCCGCCGGCGGCTGATACTCGGCCGGGAAAAATTTCCCTTTGCCGGTGTCGGTCTTAAAGGCTTCCCTCCAGAGAATTTCAGTGCCAGGGTGGTCCTTTGCCGGACAGGGCACACGCAGTCCGGCGTCTTCCAGCCGTTCATAGGAAATGCCGCCGTAGGAAGGGGTCAGAGATGCAATCTCTTCCATGATTTCAGCAGGGGAAGCATAGTTCATCTCATACCCCATCCGGCGGCCGAGTTCGCAGAGGATATCCCAATCCACACGGCTTTCCCCCACGGGGTCGATGACCCTGCGCACACGCTGCACGAGACGCCAGGAGCCGGTGAACGTTCCGTCCTTTTCGGCAAAAGAGGCGGCGGGGAGAACCACGTCCGCTATTTCAGCGGTCTCGGAAAGAAAAATATCCTGCAACACGACAAATTCCATGGCGTCGAGTATCTCCCGCGCTTTCCCGAGATTGGGGGCGTTTCTCAACAGATTATCGCCCACTATGTACAGACCTTTTACGGCGCCTGCGTCAAGAACCATGCCTGATTGGGTCAGGCCCGGTTTTCTCGAAAGCGGGACGCCCCAGGCCGCTTCGAATTTTTCAGCGGCCCGCGGATTGGTTACGGGTTGTCCGCCCGGATAGGCGACCGGCGAGCACCCCATGTCTCCCGCGCCCGGACCGTTGCTGTGCTTGCCGATGCCGTTGACGCCCGTTCCCGCCTTGCCCACGTTTCCGGTAAGCAGCGCCAGATTGCACAGCGCGGACACGTTGTCCGTTCCGTGGATGTTGTGGATAACACCCATGCCGTAGAACAGGGAGGCACGGTCGGCCTTGCCGTAAAGGCTCGCGGCTTCGATGACCTGTTCCCTGGGCACGCCGGTTATTTCTTCTACACTTTCCGGAGTGTACCGCGCCACCAACTTCCGCAATTCATCTACACCGGAGGTTCTTGACTCAATAAACGCCGAATCCTCAAGTCCCTCCGACAGAATCACGTTCATCATGCCGTTGATCAGGGCCACATCCGTTCCGAGCCTCGGCCGCAGCCAGAGATCACTGTACTCGACCAGCTCGATCCGTCGAGGGTCCACGACGATAAGCTTCACCTTCCCTTCCTTGAGTTTCCGTTTCAGCATGTCACCAAAGACCGGATACATCTCTGTAAGGTTCAGTCCCGTGACGAAGGCCACTTCCGTTGTCTCGAGAAGCGCGGGCGAGTTGGTCGCCGGGCCGCCGCCGAAGGCCCTTCCGAGCGACACGCCACTGGGCGAGTGACAGAACCTGACGCAGAAATCGATATTGTTCGTGCCGATGGCGGCGCGCATGAATTTCTGGAAAATATAGTCATCTTCGTTGGTGGTCTTGGCGGAAGCTATGCCGCCAATGGCGTCGCTGCCGTATTTCTCCTTGATTCTTTTGAAATTTTCCGCCACGTAGTCCAGTGCCTCGTCCCATCCCGCGGGTTCGAGTTTGCCGTTTCTTCTTATGAGGGGCGTCGTAAGCCGGTTGGGACTGTTGACATAATCGAAACCGAACCGTCCCTTGACGCAAAGCTGACCGCGATTGTCCGTATTCTCTTTTTCCACGCCATAGGCCCGGATCAGCTTATTGTCCCTGGCCCAGAATTCTATCTGGCAGCCGCCGCCGCAATGGTTGCAGGTGGTCTGCACCTTTTTTACCTCCCACGTGCGCCCCTGGAAGCGGGCCAGCTTTTCCGTCAACGCGCCGGTGGGGCACGCCTGAAGACAGGCGCCGCAGGATGCGCAGTCGGTATCCCCCCATGGTTCGCGCAAACCCGTGTTAATCGACAGGCTCGGTCCACGATTGGCGAAATCGAGAACCTGGCGATCCGTCACCTCGGCGCAGGTCCGCACGCACCTGCCGCACAGGATGCAGTGGTTGGGATCCCTTACGATAACCTCGCTGGAATCGTCTACCGGGATTACTTCCTTGTTGATCGGGAAGCGGACGCTCTTGATATCATACTCATATGCCAGTTCCTGCAATTCGCATCTACCGCATTTTTCACAGACCAGGCAATCATGTTCGTGCTCGGAGAGGATCATCTCCAGGTTGATGCGGCGATAGCGGTTGATTTCTTCGTCTTCGGTGATGACTTCCATCCCCTCGCTTACTTTGATGGAGCACGAGGGAACCAGCCCCCGCATGCCTTTCACCTTGACGAGACAGAGCCTGCATACGCCGACGGAACTCAGCCCCTCCTTGTGGCAGAGATGGGGTATTTTGAAGCCGTTGTCCTCGCATGCGGTCAACAGCAACGTATTCTCTTCGACAATGCATGATTTGCCGTTTATCAGTATCGTAATCATAGTACCTTCCTCGATTCGTAAATGATTTCCAGATGAATGCTATCTGACCAGAATTGCGTCGAATTTACAAACATCCTTACAGAGACCGCATTTCACGCATTTACCGGGGATAATCCGGTGCGGCTTCTTGATCTCTCCCGCAATGGCGTTTTCCGGACAGATTTTCTTGCAAAGCCCACAGCCGACGCATTTCTTTTCATCTATGGAAAACTGGATGAGCGGCCTGCAGACCCCGGCCGGACACCTCTTGTCCCGGATGTGGGCCTCGTATTCATCACGGAAAAAACGCAGGGTGCTCAATGTCGGATTCGCCGCTGTCTGCCCCAGGGCGCACAGAGACGTCTTCTTGATGCAGTCCGCCAGCTCGACCAGCGAATCCAGGTCATCCATCTCCCCTTTCCCGTAACTGATCTTTTCCAGGTAATGGATCATCAGCGGCAGACCCCTCCGGCAGGGAAGGCACTGCCCGCATGATTCGTCCTGATCAAACTTGAGAAAAAACTTGGCCGCATCCACCATGCACGAGTCTTCGTCTAGGATGACCATGCCGCCGGATCCCATGATGGAACCGATGGTCTGCAGGGACTCGTAGTCTATGGGCATGTCGAGATGTTCGTTGGGAACGAATCCGCCCGACGGCCCTCCCAGCTGCGCGGCCTTGAATTCCTTGTCGTTCGGGATGCCGCCGCCGATTGCGTAAACGATCTCGCGCATGGTCGTTCCCATGGGAACCTCCACCAGGCCGCTGTTCTTTATCTTCCCGGTCACGCAGAACACCTTGGTGCCGTTCGTGGTTTCAGAGCCGACGGAGCTCCACCACTTCGCCCCCTTGCGGATGATGAGCGGCACGTTGAACAGCGTGCCCACGTTGTTGATCACGGTCGGCTTGCCGAACAGCCCCTCTATGGCGGGAAACGGCGGGCGTGTTCTCGGATTGCCGCGCCGCTGCTCCAGGGAGGCCAGCAGCGCGGTCTCTTCTCCGCAGACAAAGGCCCCTGAACCCAGAAACAGTTCCACGTCGAAATCAAACGAAGAGCCGAGGATGTTCTTCCCCAGGAAACCGTACTCCCGGGCCTGGGCGATAGCCTGCTTCAGGGTCTCGACCGCCAGGGGATACTCGGCGCGGACATAGATGTAGCCGCGGCTGGCGCCAATCGCGTACCCCGCGATTGCCATCCCTTCCAGAACGGCATGGGGGTTCCCCTCAAGTTCCGCGCGGTTCATATACGCCCCGGGGTCCCCTTCGTCCGCGTTGCAGACAATATACTTCCGGTCCCCCGCCGCGTTCCGGGCGAATTCCCATTTCCGGCCGGTGGGGAAGCCCGCCCCGCCCCGCCCTCTCAGACCGGCGGCCTTCACCTCTTCCAGCACTCCCGCGCTGTCCATTTGCAGGGCCTTGGCCAAAGCGGTATACCCTTCGTGAACGATATAGTCATCGATGCGCAGAGGATCTATTTCGCCCAGGAGTTCCGTTATCCTCCGCTCCTGGCCGGCGAAAAAAGGCATTGCCATATCTATCTTGTACTTATCGATTATTTCAGATTTCACCACGTGGCTGCGCACGACCTCGGCCGCCTTCTCAGCGTCGAGATACCCGTAGACGGTAAAGCCCAGGCCTTCCTGCTGAACCGAAATGTATGGCTCTATGAAACAACACCCCATGCAGCCGTGCTCCAGAACGAGAACATCGTTTCCGCCACACGCCCGAAGTTCCTCGCGCACGGCTTCCAGAACCTTTTTCGAGCCGGACGCAAGGCCGCATGTGGAGCCGTAGACGATTATCCTGATATTTCCCTGATTCGCCGCTTTGGTCTTCGATATCTTTTTCCGCACCAATGAAAATTCTTCAAATGATTGTATACGCATGTCAATACCTCTACTTGTATTTTTTCAGCACTGACGGAGTTTTGTCCGGGGTCATACCGCCGTAGACATCACCATCTAGAGTAAGAACCGGCCCAATGGCGCAGCATCCCACGCACCTGACTTCTTCAAGGGAAAATCTGCGGTCCTCGCTTGTTTCGCCCGGATCGATTCCGTAATCAGCGCGTATCTTGTCGACAAGCTTTCCCGCCCCCCTCACGTAACAGGCCGTGCCCATGCAGACATGAATCTGGTGCCTGCCGGGGGGATTCATCTTGAAGAAATTGTAAAAACTGACAATCCCGTACACCTTGCTTACCGGCAGATCAAGGTGTTCTGCAATCCTCCGTTGAGCATCCAGCGGAACATGTCCCATGACGTTCTGAATCTCCTGAAGTATAGGAACAAGGTGCTTCGCGTCCTTTCCGTATTTCGCTAAGATATCGTTCAATTCCATGAGTAATTCACCCTTCCTTTCTCGGTATCCGGCCGTTATTGTCATTTCATCGTTACTACGTAATATACGTTTATATGCATAATACACTTATATGGGTTTGACAAGCTCTTTTTTTGGTTGAGAGCATTTTTCAGAGCAGTGTCCTCCATGAAAACCCTTCATTTCAGGGTGTTCGATCCGATTTTTTTACCTTTCTCCATTTACTTTCCCCTTGGGATCGATAGTATTGTAGCGACATGAAAAGGGCTGCTTTTCCCGCGGGAAAGCGCCCGCCGCGTATGAAATCGGACCCGTGTTTTTTATCAGCGGGTTCTTCCGACGAAGCCAAGGTTCCGCTGGAATATTTCCACGTCAAACCTACCGGAACGGTCGAGGACGACATCGTAGACATGACGGCGTGCACATTGCCGTGTAAGTGCTCATGGTGGGAAAAAAGGGATGTGTTTCGGGTGTCGCGGTCCCGAACGTTCGATTGCTCTTCATGCTAATCAGAGAGGACCGACATGCCCAAGACGAAGGTATTCAACGACTATTGCGACGAATACGATGAGTGGTTCGAGAAGAATCGGGATATCTTCGAGGTGGAATTGGAAGCGGTACGTCAGCTTCTGCCCCCACCGGGATCTGGGGGAGTAGAGATTGGCGTGGGTACCGGAAGTTTCGCCGTTCCGCTGGGGATCAAACTGGGACTGGAGCCTTCAGAAGCAATGGCCCGCATAGCGCGACGCCGTGGAGTGACCGTCTATGCCGGAGTCGCCGAGGATCTGCCTTTTTCCGATGGAGAATTCGAGTTTGCGCTCATGGTCACCTGCATCTGTTTTTTCGACGATGTCGCCCGGGCGTTTGCTGAAGCTTTCAGAGTTCTCAAAGCCGGTGGATGCATCGTCGTGGGATTTATTGACAGGGAGAGCGAATTGGGGCGTCGCTATGATGAAAACCGGGCGGCAAGCAAATTCTACCGGGAGGCCACATTCTTCTCGACTCCCGAGGTACTGAAGCTCTTGACGGACGCGGGGTTCGAGTGCACGGGAATCCGGCAGGCACTCATTCCCGGGGATACCGTTGCACCAATCAGGGAGGGATATGGCGCCGGCGCCTTTGTCGTAGTCAGGTGCGAGAAAACCCGCAATCTCGCGGCGAACTGATACCTACCCAGTGACTTTTCACTGCAGGTGGCCTAAGAGCTTGTTCGTAAATAACGTTACGAGAGATCGCGCCCGGATTTATGACAGATTTGGCCGGGCTGATTGAGCAAAACCGCGGGCGTAGCAGGGCTACGTCGAGAATTTTGTGATTGAGGCACGGTCAAAGATAGCGTGAAGACGGGATGCGAGCCTGGAATGTTTATCTACGAACAAGCTCTAAATCTATGACCTTCCCGGCGCCGGCCTCGATGAAGCAGGGGCCGAATGCCTCCCTGAAGCGCTTTCGCGCAGCGTCGCCCGTGCAGTGACATGGGGCAACGTAACGCACTCCCAGCGTTTGACAGGAGAACCTTTCCGTCTCCCCCGGTGTCGAACAGGACGGTCTTTTCCATTCCTTCCACGAGGCAGGAAAAGCCCCATGCGGTTTTCATCCCTTTCCGCGAGGGCTTGTTGTCATAGACGATCGTCACGACCGGAGTCCGTGAATTCCGAAGCTGAAATGAGTCCGCCGCCGTTGTACCCCTTGCGTCAACCGTCTTGCCGGAAAGTACGGGAGCGGAAATGAAAACCGGCAGGATGATACATGCGATGCACTTTTTCGGCTTTGCCATAATATCTGTGCCGGTGGATGAACGTTTCGGCAGAGGGAACACGGTGTCAGGGCTCTTCACCCGACGTCACGCAGGAGACTTCCTGGCATGACGGGCATGCATTGGAGTAGGTGACGTGCAAAACGACATCGCACTGAAGGGCCACGCGCGCGAAGCCGTCGGCAACCGCCGCGAACACGATTTCCCTTTCCCCGGAGATCACCGTGCCCATGGTCCCCGTAGTCATGGCAATCCCTTCGCGCCTTATTGAAGGGGGTGTCGATGTAATCCAGATAGAAAATCAGGGGAATTGGCCGTTCCTGCCGCTACGGGAGATAGGCACCGAGACCGTCGCGTCGGTCTCGGGAAAAGGATGAGCCCCCCCTATGAATTCCGGTTTACGGACTTCAGTCCCCGCGACGTATGGATGGTCACCCCTGCTTGAGCGTGACACCTTTCACGTCGGCAACGAACCGTGCCAGCGACCCCGACATCCGCTCCAGAACCACCAGCCATTCAGCCAGGTGCTCCTCTCCGCGGGGAGTCAGGTCGTACATTCTCCGCGCGGGCCCGGCGCCGCTCACATCCCACGCGGAAACGACCAATCCGCTCTCCTCGAGACGGCGAAGCGTCCTGTACAGGGCGCCCGGTTCAACGCGTGAGTCGGTAAGGGCGTTATCGTTCAATGCGCCCGTGAGATCGTATCCGTGAATCCTCCCCCGCACCTTCAACAGGTAGAGGGTCACCGGCTCGACAAAGCGATACAGGTTCCCCATCCCGCATGAACAGGGGATGTCCGGGCCATGATGGCGGCATATTCCTCTCGGCATTACTATCGACTCCTTTTCAGGCATGTTTCATCCTGAATATGGCTCTTTCATGAACAACACAACTGATTCCGCGGAAATACACGCCGCGGATCTCTCGTGAAAGACTCCTTCACCGCTAAACGCGCACCGTTTCAAAATCCACATGCTTCTTCATGAGCATGGTCCCGCCGCCTTCGGAGACGACACGCAATACGGCATCCACGTCACGGACCCGCGATCCGGCCACATGGGTTATCTTCGTCCCGGCGAAGGCGTCGGCGCATAGGGGCGAGGACGGCCCGAGAAGAACGGCGGCTCGGGGATTGCCGAGACTGGCAAGGAGTTCGTCGCAGGTACCGTTAATTAACGAAGTTCCGGTAAGAATGGCCACGGAGCACTCCGCCAGAGCCTTCTTTCCCTGTTCTGGCGTGATCGTTTCCCCCTCGTGGGGTTTCAGCTCGACTATGTCGAGATGGCATCCGATCCTTTTCAAGTGGGCTATTACCGGAGCGAAATAGCCTATCATCACCACCCGCTCTCCAGCAACGATGTTGAGGGAGGAAATAATCTCATTCCTCGAAACCGGAGGATGGGGAAGCGCCGACAGGAGCGCATTGGCCGCTGCCAGCCCTACGGCGCGACCAAGAGACGACTGTTCATCGACCAGAAAAACCAGAAGTTCCTGTGCCGGCCGGCCTGCCAGGGTTCCGGCTGCCTGGAAGTGGGTGCAGTGCGGCGAGTCCGACTTGGGGGTCCAGGCCACCCCGGCGTGGCCGCTCTCCAGCTTTACGGCGGTATACCCCAAACCTATACGCACGTCGGCGATAACGGCGCCGGCGGCCTTGGGCGCCAGATACTCAAACAAACGATTCTGTACATTCAACGTCATCTTTTCCCTCCATGTGATTAGTTACCTGCCTTCATTTCCTTCAACACAATTCTCCTGCATGGAACGTATTTCCTCTGTAGTCCGTAGCAACCAAGCGTACGGCCTCTATCTGTCCCCGCAAGTCCGGCGCGGGTCACCCTGTTCCCCGGTTTCCGGGAAACCTCCCTCGTCCCCGGCAGACCATCCGTCCCTGTCTGTCGTTACATCTGTTCAGCGAACTGGTCACATAATCCACTTCTTCTTGATTCCCCGCAGACTGAAATAAAACAGTACGAGGCAATACAGGCTTATCACCGAGAAATCAGTACCGAGGGGCATGGTGTTCCGACCATTGATTGCGCCATGCAGGATATCCGCTCCGTAGGTCAGCGGCAGCAGGTATGATACGGGGCGCAGGTACACCGGAAGCGAATCCACGGGAAAAAAGAGGCCGCACAGAAAAATCATCGGCATCCTGGAGAAGTTGGAAAAGGTCTGCGCTTCGAAGGCCTCGCTGACTGCAACGGCGACAAACAGGCCCAGATCGGCCGCTTCGCGCAAACCGAACGTTTCCAGGAGCTCGCGCGCCCGGGCCCGGCGCTCCTCCTTGCGCATGCCGTACAGCGCGGCACAAAAGCAGAGGTTGTCGAAGCCGGACAATTCCGGATAGAGATTGCTCTCGTCGGGCACCACGCCGATCAGGTGCTGGGCCGCCTTGGGATTTCCGGTGCAGTCCAGACCGCCGACGCGGATTTCCCCGGCATCGGGCCTGGCCAGGCCGGTGAGCATGTTGATGGTGGTGGTCTTGCCCGCGCCGTTCGGCCCCAGGAAGCCGAACAACTCTCCCCGGTACACCTCGAAGGAAGCTACGTCAACGGCGGAAATCTCGCCGAACCGCTTGGTCAAACCAGCGGCCTGAATAAAAATGGGCGAACCCTTTTAAAGGTTTTCAAATGTGTTCCCGGTATCCATGGCTCCCGCTTTCACGGTGGTCCGTAAACTGAATTGACAATCACGGCCATTCGTTTCCGGATCATTCACCGACCCGACGATGGTTTCGGCGCCCGATCCGAATGTTGCATGCCGTGTCCGGTTACTTCGACAATTCTCTCCGCCATCAACTGGAAATTCCGACCGGCCTCGGAGTCCGGCGCCGAAACCATGAGCGGTATGCCGGAGTCAGCACCCTTTCCAATTTCCAGGTCGATAGCGATCTTGCCCAGCAAGGGCAGCCCGAACTCCCTGCTCATTTTCTCGCCGCCTCCCCGGCCGAATATCTCGATCGGTTTCTCGGTGTGGCCACAGAAAAAATAAGACATGTTCTCGACCAGCCCGACGATGGAGATGTTGAATTTCCGGAACAGCTCAATGGAGCGCCGTACATCAGCCAGCGCAACTTCCTGGGGTGTCGTGACCATCAGGACCGCTGCATTGGGGATGGATTGCGCTACCGTAATGGAAGGGTCTCCTGTTCCCGGCGGAAGATCGATAACCAAGTAATCCAGTTCACCCCACATGACCTGCCCCAGCAGCTGGTTTATGGCCTTGGAAACGAGCGGGCCCCGCCAGACAATAGCCTGCCCCTGCTCGGTCAGCATGCCGAGGGACATGACCCTGAGCCCGAACTTTTCGACCGGAATCATTATCTCGCCTTCCCATTCCGGCGACTCGTCCAACCCCAGCATGACCGGAATGCTCGGACCGTAGACGTCCGCATCCAGCAGGCCGACCCTGTAGCCCTTTACCGCCAGGGCAAGGGCTACATTGACGGCTATGGTGGTCTTTCCCACCCCCCCTTTTCCGCTGGCAACCGCCAGCACGTGCCGCACCCTGTCCATACCGGCAAGGGGATGTTTCGGGAACAACCGCTGCAGCTCGTCAGTGCTCATAGTCGCCAACATTACCTCTACTCCCTTGACATCAGGCACAGTCCCGAGCACTCGCTGTATCTCCGCCACCATGACATTTTTTTTCGGGCACTTGGACGTGGTTAGCGCCAGAGTAAGCCTGACAAGGCCATTTTCCACGTGAACATCCCGAATCATGCCGAGTTCCAGCAGGCTTTTTTTCAATTCCGGGTCCATGACACCCTTGACTGCATCCAGAACCCTCCGTGTATTCAGCATAGGTACTCTCCTGTTGTCTCATCGGCCTGTCTCGTTAAACGAGATCCCCTCACGACGAACATGCCGGATCTCTTCCTCGAGTCGAGGGGTCGCCGGGTCCGGGCCTAAATCCTGCTCCGGCGGCAGCCCGGTATCTCTTCACATCCGTTGGACCGGGCGACTCCCGGATTCCACTACCCGGCCTGCAGCGTGGCTATGCCTTGGACAAAACAATCACCACGGCAACCGCGATGCCGGCGACAAAGGCGAGCAGGCTGTATTTCTTCCGCTCTTTCTCCGCCTGCGGCAGCAGGTGCGTTGCTCCCACATAGATCAGCGCCCCGGCGGACAGGGCCAGGAGCGCCCCGAGAAACGACCGGTCGACGCTCCTGATGAACGGATACGACACGAGCATTCCCATCGGCGTGGTCAGCGCGGCCGCCAAAAAAGAAAGCCACAGCGACCTGCGTTCATTGAATCCGCCCTTGAGCAGGAGAAGATAGGTAATGATCCCCTCGGGGAATTCATGGAGGACCATCCCCATCGTGGCCAGAACGCCGGTGAAGATGCTGACGGTAAAGGCGATTGAGTACACAAAACCATCAATGAAAGAATGAAAACCTATTCCCAGCAGCGGCACCAGGCCGATGCCGTACTGAGCGTCTGGATTTCTCTCACAGATGAAGGCGGTAATGAAGCGGTTGAACAGGTGCATGCCGAAAAAGCCCGCCAACATATAGGTCGGAGCTTGGGAGTTCATGGCAAAGGATTTGGGAATTATGTGCATGAAGGAGGCTGAAACGAGCACGCCGGCCGCGAAACTGACAAAGTAGATGGTATTCCGACGGCCCCACGCGTCGCAGCGGCGGATCGTGAAGATGCCGGTCGATGTAACAACCGCGGCCAGCACGCTTGCGGTCAGTGCTATGTGAAAGGATTCACCCATTTGCCTTCCTCTTGGCGAGAATATCCGTCCTCCGACGTGCGCCGAGGCGACTCCCGCCCCGTTTTCCGCGTTCGTGCCGAAGGTATGGCACATCGAATCATCCCCGGCCATCTCAACTTTCTTCGCCCTTGCCGGTTTTTTCCACTACCATCGAAACGTTGCCGTAAAAGGTCCTGCCCGCACCTCTGCTCTACCTGATCACTATTTCCTTCCAGGTATCTTCCTCACATAGAACCTGCTTTCTCTGTAGTCCGTTGCGACGAGGCGTCCGGTCTCGATCAGTTCACGCACCGTCTGCCAGTCGGCATTCCTGTTCGCGAGAAATTCGCGGACCGCGTCTTCTCTCATGGGATGCACCGCGGTAATGGCCAGCAGGTCTTCCCCAACGTCCCCGGTTGAGGAAAAGGAGGTCCCCTCGAAGTCCACGAGCATTTCCACGGGGAGGCCGCATTCATGGAAGATTTGGAATGCCGCGGTAAGCGAGTCTTCGGTCGGCGGCTCGACCCGGTGCTCCGCCGGAGGACGTACAGGCGCGGAAAGGCAGGCCCGCACCGGGTTCAGGCGCGCAATGAATGTTCCCGTCCGTTTCAGATCGTCTCCGGAATCATTGACTCCTCGAACGAGCATTGTTTCCGTTTCCAGTGTGCCCGGAAACATCTCCGCGAAGCTGCGCACACCCTCAAGAAGGTCCGCAAGGCGCAGCGACGGGCAAGGCCTGTTCAGCGTGCGCCACAGGTCCTCATGGACTGTGTCCACCTTCACGGACACCCAATCCGCCCTTGAGAGATCTTCCCGCACATCGGAGCGCCACAGGAGCGATGCGTTGGTAATCACCGCAATCCTGATCCCCAGAGGTTTCAGACGTTCGATGGTTCGTCCCAGATTAACGTCAAGGGTCGGCTCGCCGTTCGGGACGAAGGAGAGATAATCGACGGTCTCTCCCCTCCCCCGCAGCCGTTCCACCCTTTCAGCGACTTCCTCGGTCAGTTCTTCCGGCTTGAAAAACTGGCTGCGTTCACCCCGGAGACGGGTGGTTCTCCCGGCCTGGCAATAGACGCAGGAATAGGAGCATACCTTTGATGGTATGTTGTTTATGCCGAGACTGCGACCCAGCCTTCTTGACGGGACCGGACCGTAAACTTTCATGAGCTGTGCCCTTTTCCCTATTCCCGGATTACGCGCTAGTGATCATGACCCTCATCATCATGGGAATGGTCACAGCCGCTTTCCTCACTTGCGTCGCCGCATCTCCCGGCTTCAGCGCTGTTCATTTTCCGCGCCTCCGGTAATTCCTGTTTAAGGAAGAGATCGATATTCTCCTGTATACTCGCGGTCTGCGCCTCAAAAACCCGATACCCCAGCATATTCAGCATCTCCAGCCCACCGTCGCCCACGCCATCCACTATCACGCCTTCAAGGCGCCTGTTTGCAAGCGCCTTGAAGGGATTGCACCCCGCCTCGGGGGCTGATGGATCGTGGTTGGCAATGGCCGATGATTCGCCTGTGTCGGTATCAATTTCGAGAAAAAACGGCGCCGAGGTAAAATGGCCATACATGGGGCTCTGCAACCCCATATCTTTTACAACCGGAAAGCATACTTTCATGTGGGTGTTTCTCCTTTTTCCGTATTATGATTTGCCCCAAAGCGGATCGGTCATGAACTGCACCCTGATCCGCTCCTCGGCGTTCTGCTCGTAAAACTCTTCCTCGGAAAACGAAAACCGGTAGGATTCAACGTATTCACGCAGCACACGGTAGGCCGCGTTGACTCTTCGAATTTGCTCGGGCTCGCCTTGATTGCCGGCATCGGGATGATACCTTCGTACCAGTTCCCGATGGCGTTCTCTGATTTCCCGAAGCGTCGCACGCTCTCCGATCCCGAAAACCATCAGGGATTCGCGCAGTTCCGCATAGGTCACGCTGTTCCTCCGTTCACCGGTTTTCGAAAAGCTGCATATAAAAATGTTTTACACTTTCTTTGCACATAGACACCTTCATGGAAGCATCCCTTGCTCGATTTCGCCGCTTGACGACAGGTAGCGCAGTATTCCCGCATGCACCGCACCGACGGCCAGTGACGAACAGTGAATTTTCTCTTCCGGCAGACCGCCCAGAGCTTCCGCAACCTGCTCATCGGTCAGCGCCAGGGCATGTTCCACTGTTAATCCCTTTACCATTTCCGTGGTCATGGAGGAGGTGGCGATGGAAGCGGGGCAGCCCTTGATCCTGTATTTCACATCGATAATAACGTCGTCTTCGATTTTGAGAAAGAGCAGGAGGCTGTCACCACACTTCGGGTCTCCCACCTGAATGATTGCGTCAGCATCCTCAATCACACCGATATTCCGCGGGTTCATGAAATGATCCATTACCAGTTCACTATACAAGCAGGTATTCTCCTTTATTGTTAAAAAAAACCATTACACTGTCTTCTCCACATACGCCGATTCCGGCATCCGTCCCGTCTCCGAATCCTCCAGGCCGTGCGTGGGCGCATGAAGTTTCGGCAACCGGTTCTCCCGCAGGGCCGCGACTATCTCTCTTACAGCCGGACTCCCCGTCACCAGATAGATGTCCACAAAACGCTCCTTGAGCAGGGAAAAGGAGAGTTCCCCGATCTGTTTCGTGCACAGGATGTCGACCCCGGAACCGGAGATCGCCTTGATGATCTTGACCCCGATATGAAGCTTTTCGTTTAGGAATTCGTTGTAGTAGAAGTCTTCCAGCACCACCTCGTCCTTATCGAGCCTGACGAACGCAAAATAGGGCGCACGGCCGAAGTGGTCGTGGACTACCGATTCAAGGCCGTTCACCGTTGTGACGGGTATCAGAATCGAAAGGGATTCCCGCCGATAGGGCTCCACATGGACGAAGACAGTGTCGATGTCGCGGTGCCCGGCGATGATGGCCTCCTCCACCTGATCCGCCAATTCGTGGGCCTTGTACAGGGAAAGGTTCGGGCTGGTTTCGATGGTGCAGTCAACCATGCGGAACGGTCCGGAACGCCGGATGCGTACACCGGGCACGCCGCGTACTCCCGGAATGCCGGAAATCATGAATGCGATCTCGGTCTGCAGATCCGGATCCAGGTTGGCATCCAGCAGTGACATGACGGAAACCCACAGCGTCTCTCCCCCCAGCTTCAGGATAAGCAGGGAGACAACGAGGATAAGACCCCCTTCCACGTGGGGGATGCCCTGGAACGCGAGAAGGATACCGATGAGCACCACTCCGGACACCCAGGTGTCCAGTTGGGTATCGCGGGCCTTGGCGAGGAGAGACTGGGAATTGATCGCCGCGCCGACCTCTTTCTGCTTCCTCGCCATGAAGAAGTTGGCGAGAATTGACAACAGCGCCGCGCCCACGGGAAAGAGGGGGTGTTCGGTCGTTGCTGCCGGATGCAGGAGCTTGGCGTAGCCGTCCCGGGCCATCTCCACGCCGGCCCACAGGATCAGCAGGGCTATGAAAAGGCTTGCCACCGTTTCCGCCCGATAGAGTCCGTAGGGAAACGTCTCGCTTTTCTTGCGCCCGGCAAGCCAGAGGCCGAATCCGGAGGCTGCGACGGTCACAACGTCCCCGGCGCTGTGAAAGGCGTCGGCGATGAGAAGGTGTGAATCGAAGAGTGCCCCGGTTACCCCCTTTACCAGGGCCACGGCAAGGGTGACGAGGGAGGAGACGAGGGCAATCCTCTGCCCCCGCTTCAGCAATTCTCTTTTCTCCGCTTCGCTGTTCATGGAGGCGTTTCAGTCATTCCCCGTTGCTGAATCTGCGGGCCATGCGCGCACCGCACTTGGGGCAGGGGGTAAGGAAACAGGGGCTTCCGGGCTGCTTCGATACCACGAAACCGCATGCGGGGCAGATACAGAAATCAGGTCGTCCTTTTCCGGCCACGGTCATTCCCCCCCTTCCCAGGAAACGTCTCCACCACGGGCCGCCGCCCCTGCCGAAACCTGCGGGCATGTTGACCTCCCATCCGATCCGATTCGTCCCGTCATACCGAAATCAGCTGACCACACTGTACGGGCGCTGCTTGCCGCGCCCCTTATTTCGCTGCTTGCCGCGCCCCAAATAGCGCTGATTGTCTCAATCAAAGAATCGAGCGTGAATCGGGCGCTGCTTGCCGCGCCCGTACGAGAATCGTATCACCTTCATCGCAGATTGAAAGACGCCATCCTGTCAGTGGTCGCAGACATTGGCGCCGGTCACCAGGTTCCCGGACAGGTAGTCCATGACCACAGATTCCGGATCGGAAGAAGGGGCGCCGACGATGACCTTCACTCCGGCTTCCGCGAAAAGCTGCTGTGCGCGGTTACCCATTCCTCCTGCAATCACCAGGTTTACGCCCCGTTCCGCGAGCCATCCCGGAAGCAGTCCCGGCTGATGGGGAGGCGGGTCAAGTTCGGTCGTACCCACAATGGCCTTCAATTCCGGGTCCACGTCCACCAGAGCGAATTTCTCGCAGTGGCCGAAATGCATGGAGAGAACCCCTTCACATACGGGTATCGCAAAGCGCATCATCGTTGTACCTCCCTTCTTTCATTGCCCGTGGCTGTTTTTTCCATTATTACCGTAACGATATCGCTGAAGGATCTGCCCGCCTCCGTATCCGATTGATGGTACGAATAGGGCGATCCGTCATCTCCCGCGGTCACGATTCTCGGGTCCAGGGGTACCCGTCCGAGAAACGGGACACTCATCTCCAGCGCCATGTCTTCACCGCCGCCGCGCTTGAACACGTCAACGGTTTCGCCGCAGTGGGGGCAAACCATGCCGCTCATGTTCTCGATCACCCCGAGGACAGGAAGGTTGAGCTGACCGCAGAAGCTGATGGATTTCTTGACATCCGTCAAAGCCACGTCCTGAGGGGTAGTAACCACCACCGCGCCGTCGATATTTTCCAGGGTCTGGATCACGGTGAGAGGTTCGTCTCCGGTACCCGGCGGACAGTCCACAATCAGGTAATCCAGGTCGCCCCATTCCACCTCTCCGATGAATTGCTTGATGGCGCCCGCCTTGGCCGGCCCCCTCCAGATCACCGCCTCCGCCTCGCCCGGCAGGAGAAAGCCGATGGACATCACCTTCAGCCCCCCGAACTCCGCGGGGATAAGCTTGCCCCGGTCCGACGGCCGCATCACGGTCCCTTCCAGACCGAGCATCTTGGGAACGCTCGGTCCATGAATATCGATATCCAGAAGACCGACCCGGTACCCGCCCATGCTGCTGAGCGACACGGCCAGGTTGACGGCCACGGTGCTCTTGCCTACCCCTCCCTTTCCGGAGAGCACCACTATCTTGTGTCTGATGCGTTCCAGCGCTTCGTCGACTCCGGATTTTTCATTCTGCCCTGTCTGTCCGCCCGAGCAGGAACCGCTCGAGCAATCTTGCGCCTGTGCCATTTTTTCCGCTCCTTTTGCTGTTGTTGTGCTGAACCCCGCTACAGTTGGGGGATGGATACGCCTTACTCACTGCGTATCAAAATTCAAATATTCGTCCGGATAAACCGGTAATCACCTCGCCTCCAAAGGCATTTTCCAAGGCATCCATCGCCCGGCTGCCGGTACAATGACAAGGAACGATAAGTTCCGGGGAAAGTGTTTGAAGCGCCTTGACGGTGTTTTCAATGCGGCTGTCGTCGGCATTGAGGAGATGAAAACCACCGATTACCGCCCTCAGTCGAGAGGCGCCGCTCTGAAAAAGCGCCTGGTTCAGAGTGTTGATGAGACCGGAATGGCAGCACCCTACACACACGACCACTCCATCACGCGTACGTATCCAGAGGGCCATGTCGTCATCAATGGGGTCGGGTCGGCTCAGTTCCGGGTCCAGGAAAAAAGCGCCGCCCGTATCCTCGTACTCGGAATTCCGGGGGATATAACCGGTCAATCCTACGTCTCGGAAAAGCTCTCTCCTATCCTGTATCCAGTGTATTCTCGAAGAAGGCAGGGAATCAATTGCCCACATGGCCTCGCACTGCATACCGAGGGGTTTGGGCCGGCCGGCGTCCGAGCCGTACCTGGGAATCACCGAGCACGGATGGCAGTACACCTCCGCTTCGGATGCGGTTCTTAAGAGCCTGGGTATTCCGCCTCTATGGTCGTAATGACCATGGCTCAAAACCAGGCAATCGGTTCTTGACAAATCTATGTCCAGCTTTTCCGCATTGTGCGGTAGAGCTCCACCCTGTCCCGTATCAAGCAGGATGCGACTGTCCCCTGTTTCAATCCAGAGCGACAAACCGTGCTCGGACGAAAGACCGCAACCGGCACTATTGTCCACCAGAATGGTAATTTTAAGAGAGTTGATGCTCATGAATTCACCGGCCGGCGCGCGAATTTTCCTTCCCCCCATGCCATGAGCTGCCCCTGGACAAGGAGTTCCGCCCGCACGCAATAGAGTGGAGGGTATGAGGTGAGAATCCAGGATCGTACCGCAACTTTTCCCCCGCATGGAACCGGATGAACAAACCGGACGCGGAGGTCACCGGTAACCGCCTCGATCCCGGCATGGAAAAGGGAATGTGTCATTGCCGCATCGAGCAGGGAACTGATAACCCCGCCGTGCAGGATTCCGCTGTACCCTTGCAGTCTCCTGCTGAGCTGAACCTCCGTGCACACGGCGCCTTTCCCGTCCGGTTTGAAACGCAAACCCATCGAAAGGGGATTATTCTTTCCACAGAGAAGGCATTCTGAATGGCTCTCCGGTACGGGCGTTTCTTCGAAATTACATTCACAGTTCCGCATCGCTGAAGGTTCCGTGAGGCTGGGTTTTTTCCGTATTCCATTTCTTGTCGATTGTTCGACCGCCACGACGCCGACTCCTCCTTATTCTATAAACCGAGCGACTCCCAAACCAGCCGGATATCCCCGGCCGAAGGGGCGTCGATCTCCACCACCGCTTTTTCCTGTATCTGGGCCAGCGTTACAGCCCGGTCGTAACGGATACGACCGGCGATACGCGCCCCGGATCGGACCGCCAGAGCCTCTATCCGATCGGTCATCTCCGGATTCAGGTCCCACTTGTTCACGCACACCGCGGCCGGAATATCGAAGTGGCGCGCCAGCTTCAGCACCCGCTCCAGGTCGTGCTCGCCGGAGACCGTCGGTTCGGTCACCACCAGCGCCTGTGACGCTCCGGTCATGGAGGCGATCACCGGGCAGCCGATGCCGGGCGGCCCGTCCACGAGGACCAGTCGATGACCGTTTTCCTCGGCCAGACGACGGGCCTCGCGACGAACGGTGGACACCAGCTTGCCGGAATTCTCCGCGGCAATGCCGAGCCGTGCATGCACCATGGGGCCGCTGCGTGTCTCGGACACCATCCATTCCCCCTGCACCACTTCCGGGAAATCGATCGCCTGCGCCGGGCAAAAACGGACGCACACCCCGCACCCTTCACAGGCAACGGGATCGACGACGTACCACCCGCCTCCTTTGACCTCGGCAATAGCGTCAAACCGGCAGAGATCACGACACCTCCCGCATGCCGTGCAATCGTCCGGGCGAATCACCGCTTCGTTGCCGCAGCGGAACTCATGCCGTTCCCGGACGCCGGGCGCGAGGATGAGATGCATGTCCGCCGCATCCACATCGCAATCGGCAATCACCGGAAACCCGGCAAGTACGGCAAAGGAGGCGGCAATGCTCGTCTTGCCCGTACCTCCCTTGCCGCTGATGATTACAAGTTCCTGTATTTTTGACTCCGGCATGTCTCACTCCCCCGGCATTTCTAGATGCGCGGATGCGCAGGTGTTGAAACTTCAGACTTCAGACTGAAGACTGAAGGATAGACGCTGTGCATTTCCTTCAGCCTTCAGCCTGACTACCTGTATTTCCGGCTTTCTTCCCTGATGTTCCACAGCAGAGTGGCAAAATGTGACGCATACTCGGGCACTGTATCAACAACCAGTTCCCCTCGCGAATAGGCCTCGGCAATACGCCGGTCATCGGGTATTTCCAGGAGTATCGGAATCTCATCCCCGCGACAAAAGCGATGTACACGATCATCCCCGACACCCATACGATTCACCACCACGCCGAAGGGGATGGTGAGCTCCCGGATCATGTCCACTGCCAGCCGCAGGTCATGAAGACCGAACGGCGTCGGTTCCGTAACGAGAACCACGAAATCCGAACCCCTCACCGTGGCGATGACCGGACACGATGTTCCCGGTGGCGCATCGAGAATCGCCGTCATCTCCCTGCTCAGTCGCGTCTTTACCGCCCGGATCAGGGGGGGAGCCATGGCTACTCCGATATCCAGCCTTCCCTGGATAAGGCTGATGCCGTTCGCATCGCGGGTCTCGACCACGCCGATGCGTTTTCCTGTCTCGCGGATCGCTCCACGGGGACACACCAGGGTGCAGCCGCCGCATCCATGGCAGAGTTCGGGAAACACCAGGGGAACCGAACCGAAGGACACGATGGCGTGGTAGCGGCACAGTCGTCCGCACTCACCGCAGCCGTCGCACAGCGATTCGTCAACCTCGGGAATCGGGATGGTAACGATTTCGCTCCCGGTCTCCCGTCCCCGGAGAAACAGATGTGCATTGGGCTCTTCAACGTCGCAGTCCAGCAGTTGCACGCCGGAGCCTATGGTCCGCGCCAGATTGACGGAAACCGTGGTTTTGCCGGTCCCCCCCTTGCCGGATGCTACGGAAATAATCATGACCAGTGCCCGTCCACATCCGCTGCGTTCAGGGTGGCCAAAGCCCCGGCGCGGTACGCCTCAAGGGCCTCCGCTACCGTTGGCGCTTCCGTCGAATAAATGCGGATTCCCGCGGCGGTCAGCGCCCGGTGAGCATTGGGTCCGCAATGTCCGGTCACGACGCACTTCGCGCCCTGGCGGACAATCGCTTCCGTCGCCTGTATCCCGGCGCCGTGCGCGGAATTGAGGACCTGCCGGTTATCGACCGCCTCGAACGTGTCGTTTTCCGTATCGTAGACGATGAATCCCTGCGCCCGGCCGAAGCGCGGATCCATGGGCGCATCCAGTGTTGTTCCCGATGTGGTGAAGGCAATTTTCACGATGGATCTCCTTTTGAAATGCAGGTTGAAAGACTGAAGGCTGAAGGTTCAGAGAAAAAAATCCCGCTCTTCACCTTTTTCTTTTCACTTTTCACTTTTCACTTTTCACTCATTACTCTTCACTTTTCACTCTCACCGTCTTCCAAGGCGCCGAGACGCTTCTTAATCATCTCAAGTTCTGATTCAAGAGCGTCAGCCTGAACCTTCAGCGCCTGCTTTTCCACCTCCGGGTCGGGCCGCATGGCCGGCGCCGGAAATCCGGCGTATCCGTACCCGCCGAAACGCGCCCAACCGGGCAGACCCGTGGCATAATAACAATGTCGCCAACCGCGGCCGCCGCCGACACCCATACCGAAGCCCCGACCATACCCCCGGTTCGCGTAACCGGGCATACCGTAACCGGCGCAGAATCCCGCTCCACGTCCGCTCATTCGTCCCATTCCCATCGGTCCCGTCCCGTCTCCTCGTGGCATTGATGCAACCTCCTTTCGTTGTCTCCGCATTTCCCGGCCGCCCCGCGGCCGGCAACGGTTCACCCTTTGCTTCTCACTTTTCACTTTTCACGATTCTCTCACGCCCGCGTCATCGCCGCCCCGCACTTCACGCATTTCAGCGACGCGCACGGAACTCCCCTTTCATGGGGCTCGCGGTGCCCACAGGCCGGACAGACACACTCACCGGCCGGCCCGGCTGCGACAGGACCTCCCATCCGTCCCCCTCTTCCGCCTCCCGATCGCCCGATTCCGCCTCCCGCGCCACCCAACCCTCTTCCAGAACCGCCGCCCATTCCCGATCCTCTCGGCATGAGAACCTCCTTCTCCCGCAAACTTCAGCATGATCGACAAGATGTTTTTTATTTATATGTGCATTATACACATATAAGATAAAAACTGTGCTCACGCCTGTCAAGAAAAAAAACGCCCGTCGGGAAATTTTCTTCCGGACGGGCGTTTTTGCCGTACAACCACTCGGGAAATCTTTTTCAGGGGAGAACTCTCACAGTCCCTTTTTCTCAAACCAGCGGAACAGGAGCAATCCCCCTATGATGAACAGCGGAATGATGAACCAGTGGCTGACTCCCAGAATCTGGGGCAGCGTGATCTTGCCTACATCTCCCCAGGTCAGGACCGTAGCCTTCATGGTCGGGAATGCCTCGGCGTAGAGCGCGGCGCCGCAGAGCATGCCGACGATGCCCCAGACCGAGTCCCAGCGCCCCTCGCCCAGTGCGCCCAGCGAAGTGCCTGGACAATAGCCGAGAAGTCCCCAGCCGATGCCGAAAATCAGGCCGCCAACCACCACCCCGCCGAATATCATAGGTTTGATGGAAAGTTTCGCCAACCCCAGATCATTGAGCAGATAGATGCCGACCATGCCCACGAGCACCGCGGAGAGCATGAATTTGACAATAGTCATATCCATGAGACGCAGGGCTCCCAGCTGTTTGTCGTAGCGGAGCACCCGTCCCTTCTGCAGCAGGAATCCGAACAGGATGCCGGTAACCAGTCCGTAGATGAGAGTCGTCATGAGCGTTCACCTCCCCCGTAAAGCAGGCGGGCCACAATCATGCCGCCGACGAAGAAACAGACCAGGGCGACGAAGCCGCTCACGGCCAGTTGCATGGAACCGCTGAGGCCGTGGCCGCTCGGGCAGCCGTCGGCCAGTCGCGCCCCGAACATGCCGATGGTTCCACCCACGAACGCGGTCAGCCAGCGTTTCCACCGCACCGGTCCGAAACGCTCCTCCCACATATCGGGGACCGCCTGCCAGCGGAAGCTGCCGGACGTGGTGGAAGCGATGAGGGCGCCGATGAAGATACCCACCACGAACATCCACTGCCAGTCGATGATGGGAAGTTCCTTCAGAAAGTAGGGCATCTGAGCCACCCGCTCCGGGTCCACCGCCTTTTCCACCATGCCCGCGGAGCGCACAAACGTGGTGGAGGCCCCGAAATACTTTCCGGCAATCCAGACCGAACCGATGGACACCAGTCCGCTCAGAGCGCCGGCCAGATAGGGGCTCCACCCTCCTTCATCTCTCTCTTTCATACAGCCACCTCCCTATCATGAGTTTCCGAAAGCCGACGGGGATTCCGTCGCACAACAACTATACCACCATACCTACCGGTGAAAAGTTTCCGGCTGTCAGATAAACAGGTTGTTGTCGGCTTTCCGAGGCCTCCAGGTAAGACGCGACACCGCCGACCTGTATGCCGTCGATGAGTTCCTCCCTGCGGATCCCCATCAGGTCCATGGACATCTGGCATGCCACGAGATTGGTGCCAATGGAGAGCAGCACCAGATCCGCTTCCACCGTTCTTCCGCTGGTCAGGCGTGCGATGACGCCGCCGGGTTTCGGCTCGAAAGCGGCAACGGCGTCATCCAGCAGGAGTCCCACGTTGTGCGGCGCCACTTCCCAGTTGACCATGGCTGCAACCTCATAATCAACAACGATCATGGCCTGTTTCGCCATCTCCACCACGGTAACGCTGATGCCGCGGGCGTGGAGGTTTCCGCTATCTACCAGACCGCTGAACCCCGTCCCCACCACCAGATCACTCTTGACCGCGCTTTTTTGTACTGATGGGAGACGGGGCGCTTGAAATTATTGATCGATGGAGGTTACGACGGTGAGGCTTATCGAGCAACCCGCGACGGCTTCGGAACAAGAGAAGCCGGACGAGAAACATCCGGCCTCTCCGGTTTCCTGATTATCAGATACACCATTGCGGGAGACATCCTGTTCGCGCGCGCGATGTGCGCCACAGTTGTCTTTTCATCGTATACGGCAAGTCCCGCCTGCCGAAGTTCCCGGAGCGCGGCGCCGCTCTCGATGGACATCTTGGCGCAGAAATCCTTGAGAGAGAGCAGCTCGGCTCCGCTGAAGGGCGGACCGTCCGCCGGTGTCCCGACCCAGCTTCCCTTCACCCAGGAATTGAAATCCAGAACGTAGTTGAACGGCGGCGCCTTCGTAATCGCGCCAACGCTGAAAACCGCGGTAATCAGTACCGCTATAATCAGTTCACGCCAACCGGCCGTCATGCAGCCCGGAATACCTCTCAGATACTGAGCAAGCGACGTCCGGTTGCAGCAGATGTGGCAGATGCCGGCAATGAGGAAGAGCGCGCCGGTGAGTATGTGAATGTTTCCCCACTGGGTCTTGGATATCTCCAGAAAGGTCCAGTCGGTCCAGTAGGCGACATTTCGTTGGGGCGCAATGAATACGGCAATACCGGAAAGTGACATCGCCACGAAACTTGAAGCTGTAATCAGCGATATCAGGACACGTTTTCGAAACGGGCGGGCTGCCATTTCATGAATTCCTTTGATTCCGTCGCTCAATCGGTGTGCCGATGATTGCGTTGTACGCGTCACTGCTCAGATATTTCGGTTGGTATGTTACGCCCTGCCGCAATAAAGTCTTCACAAACGAGCGCAGATGATTGCGCGATCCCTTGAGCAGATTTTCGTACACAAGCCGGATATCCTGATTATCGATGAGCAGCAGCGCATTCTGGATATCGATAATATCGAGTTCCTCTATCTCCGCCCCCACCTGCAGGGCGGCGACAAGCGAACCGGAACCGGTCGCCGCAAGCTGGGTATACAGTGTCTGCAGCGTGGTGTTCATGAACACCCCCGCGCCGAGATTCAGGGCGGGATCAGGCAGATCGTACCGCACCAGCAGCGTTCGTACCGCTTCGGTGTGCGTAGCTTCGCCGGCGGCAATGTTCTCGAAGATGGGCATGGTTACTCCCCACAGGCTATCCATGAGTATATAGACATCGTGAGCCAGCTTTTCCTCCTCCCGCATATACGCCAGGGAATCCTTCTCGGCAGTGCTCAGGGATTCGACGGGCAATTGCGCAATGGCTTTCTCCAACGTAGCGCCGTCGAATGACGACACCCCGTCATCGTCGACCATGAGGAGAGCTGTTTCGTTACCGGTTTGAGCACCCTTGCTTCCGTCACCGCTGTCACCACCGCCTCCGCAGGCAGCGAGCGACAGCGCCGTCAACGCGACTGCACACAATAGTCTGATATTCTTTTTCATAGCGGATGTCTCCTTTTCCCCTCTGTGGTTTGATGTATCTTGCCAAAGAGTCTCCATACAACATGCCAACTCCTTATCATTCCGTAACCACTATGGTTTTCAGTTCTCACGGTTCCCGTGCTACGACTGTTTGGTGCAAAGACTGCACGTGACGCGCAGCTATTGCACCTCTTGAATGCTAACAACGAGACACGTGAAGTACGCTCATCATTCCTGAAACCACTGCAGCCTCCATTGGAAAGCGCGTCGAGGCAGATCCCCACGCATGCGGCGCAATTCGTGCTTCGCCCATAGAGCGCCTCGCATGGGGTGGCCGTGCTTTTCTCGCGGCCAAAATCGATTCTTATACGCTACCCTGTATTTCATGGTATACGATAGTGAGCGGATGACTCCCGGAACCTGCATGCGGGAAGGGATTGCGTCGATCAAGGAATTGAAACATGGCACGAAAGGCTTTTCGATACGCAGGCCTGAAGTTCTGGCTTCCAGCCGCCGGGGTTTTGCTTTCCCTGCTCCTGGCATGGTATGCGGTCCTCCAATATCGAAAGGCGCTTCCCGTTGCCGCTGAAAACCTTCGCGGTCTTGCCCTTTCCCTTGCCGCGGCAATGGAGACTCTTGCCGTCAAGGACCCTTCCCTTGCCTCGCTGAAGGATTTTCGCGCCTCGGACATTGCCTATTTCGCCATTATCGAACCGGACGGCACGATCCGGATTCATTCGAACAGCGCCCTTGCGGGGACACGTGTCGCGGATCGCCGTTATTCGCCGGCCTTCAGCAGGGGAGAATCCACGGATACGCGGATACGGCTGGGAACCGGAGAGGAGGTATACGAATCAAACACCCCCCTCCATTTTTCCGGACAGGTGGCGGCGCTCCGTCTCGCCCTCCACACCTTCCGTTCGGATGCGGTTATCCGGGGGGCGCGGGCTCATATGCTGGTGCTCTTCGCGCTCCTCGCCCTGGCCTGGATCCTGGGACTCCTTCTGTTTCGTCTGCACGTGCGGGCGGAAGGATTTCGGGAGGAGATGGCGCACCGTCGGAGGCTCGCCCAGCTTGGCGAGATGGGCGCCGCCATAGCCCATGAAATCCGAAATCCGCTTGCGGGAATAAAGGGCTATGCGCAGTTGCTTCAGGAGAATCGCTCCTCGGCGTCGGTTGCGCGGCCCGCGGCCCTTATCGTGGAAGAGTCGCTGCGCCTCGAACGGCTGGTAAACGACCTCCTCTGCTTCGTGCGCCCGTCCGCATCGCCCCATACCCCCGTGAATCCCGGCGATGTCATCCGCCGTTCCCTGGAGATTGCGGAGCCTGAGGCTGCGCGCAGGAGGGTCGCCGTCATTGCGGCTCTCGCTGAAGACCTGGTGATCGCGGGTGACGCGGACGGATTGGAGCAGGTCTTTCTCAACCTGCTGAGAAACGCCCTGCAGGCAATGGGCGAAGGCGGGATCTTGGAGGTGCGAATGGCCGAACGGCGAGGCATGGCACGGATAGAGATCCGGGACACGGGGCACGGTATCCCCGAAGCGGAGTGGGAGAGGATTTTCGAACCGTTCCACACGACGCGTGCCCGCGGAACCGGTCTCGGCCTGGCCATATGCAGGAAGATTGTCGAAGATCACGGGGGAGTTATCAGGGTCGGCGACAGTTCCGCCGACGGGACAACGATTGTCGTTGAGCTTCCCCTTCTTCGGCACAATGGATAACGACCGCCTTCGGCAAGGCGACACAGACGACAGGATGGAGCTGAGAATGGAACGAATCCTTGTAGTGGAAGACGACGCCACCTTCAGAAGCCTGCTTGCCACGATCCTTGACGGAGAGGGGTACGAGGTCGCGGAGGCGGAAGACGGCGAGAAGGCCCTGGCAATGCTGCGGCACAGCGAGTTCGACCTGGTCGTCTCGGACCTGCGGATGCCGGGCAGGAGCGGCATGGATCTTTTTCGCGAGACGAGATCGTACGCCGCGCCCCCTCCCTTCCTGCTGATTACCGCCTACGGCACGATTGAGGAGGCGGTGTCCGCCATCAAGGAAGGGGCGGCCGACTTTCTCACCAAACCGTTGAAAGACCCCGCTGCATTGAGGACTCTGGTGAAGAAGGTCCTCGATGCCGGGCGGCGCGAAAGGGAATACCTGTCCCTGAAGGAGGCGGAGAGCCGGGGGCTGCCGCCTGAGGAACTGATTTTCGCCGGTGAGGCGATGAAAGATATCCGCCGCATGGTGCGCGAGGTCGCCAAGACCGTATCTACGGTGGTCGTGTACGGTGAAAGCGGCACCGGCAAGGAATTGATAGCCCGCATGATCCACCTCCTGAGCCCGCGGCGGGACGCGGGCTTCGTCCCGATAAACTGCGCCTCCATACCGGAAACCCTGCTGGAGAGCGAACTGTTCGGACATGAGCGGGGGGCCTTCACCGGCGCCGTTCAGTCGCGCCGGGGCAAGTTCGAACTGGCCCGGGGCGGCACCATCTTCCTGGATGAGATCGGTGAGATGCCCTTCTCCCTGCAGGCAAAGCTGCTCAGGGTGCTGCAGGAGCGCTCCTTCGAACGGGTCGGCGGTTCCCGCGAGATCAGCGCCGACGTCAGGATCATCGCCGCCACCAACAGGAACCTGGAAACGGAAGTGAAAGAGGGGAGGTTTCGGGAGGATCTCTTTTACCGGCTCCACGTTTTCCCGCTCCGGCTTCCTCCCTTGCGGGAGCGCCGGGACGCCATACCGGAACTGGCGGCCTTTTTTGCGGGACGGTTCGCCGTGCGCTCCGGCAAACGAAATCTTGCCCTTTCCCCCGCAACCATGGATGCGCTGGCGCAGTACCAGTGGCCCGGCAATATCCGGGAACTGCAGAACGTCCTCGAAAGGGCGGTCATTCTCTGTCGAGACGGGATAGAGCCGCGCGACCTGCCGGAATCACTGTCCCGGCCCGTCCACGAGGTAAGCGAGAGCGGCGGCACACTGCGGGATCGGGAGAAAGAGGCTATCATCGCGGCCCTGAAAAACAACCGGGGAAACCGACGGCGTGCCGCTGAGGAACTGGGCCTTTCACGCAGGACTCTCCAGTACCGGCTCAAGGAGTTCGGATTGATTGACGAAGATCGACATTCGTAGCGGTGCAAAAGATGCGCGGCCGGTGCCGATTCTGCACCGGATTTTTATGGAACGGTTCTCGTGGAAAATATCAATATTCATTGATATCAGGCAGATACGAGTTCTTTTTCGACTTGGCATGGTGATTGGTATATCCCTTCACAGAATGTAACCATTACAGCAGAGGAGGAATCACCATGAAAATCGAAAAAATCGCGGTAGCAGGAGTTATTGCCGTGTGTGCCCTGGCAATGACGGGCCAGGCGTTCGCCGCTGGAGGTCAACGAATGCAGAGGCGCGATGGCAGCTGTCTCAAGACCTCAACTTCAACCTCAACGCAGACCAAGACCCAGACCCAAGTCCGGCAGCGGTTGCAGGACGGTTCGGGAAGCGCCGCCACCGCCAGTGGAGCGGGAGCGGGCCAGGGGCAGATGAGAAAGCTTGGTCCCGGAGATGGAACAGGGAATAGTACCAGACCGTTGGACGGTACGGGATACGGTTCTCCCAACAAGTAAAAAAGGGGGGAATCCTTGTCGCGACGTGTCCGGAGCGGGACAAGGAGTCGAGATGAAGTCAGGCCGCTTACTTTTCACTGTCATGTTTCTTTTCGTCGCTCACCTTTCTTGTGTGACGAACGCGCCCGCATTCTGGGGATTCGGCGAGGATGCGTCAGTGGAAAAAAGCGGCCTTGACTTCGATCGTGGCTATGACCGGAATACCGAGACAACGGTGAAGGGAACGGTGACCTCCCTGGAAACCGAATCTGGAAGCGGTCCGGTCCTTATTGCAGTGCGGCAGACGGGCGGTGACGTGGTGCACGTAGTAGGCGCGCCTCAATGGTTCTGGTCGGACAGGGGAATCGACGTTAAGCCGAATGATAGCCTGGAGGCAACCGGTTCCAAGGCACAGGGCAAGGATGGGAAGATCTACCTCATAAGCCGCGTTATCACCAATCATACCGACAAGGAAAGCGTCACCCTGCGCGACGAAGCCGGGCGGCCGGCATGGCGGGGCGGGAGCAGGGGCCGGCATGGCTCCGGCGGTGGGCAACGCCGCATGGGAGCAGGTGGAAGGAGAAGGTGATGAAAAGAATGACCCGATTCATTTCGCTGTGCTTCATCGGCATTGCATGCTCCTTGTTGCCGTCCTTTGCCGTTGCCGGTTCCGGTGACACGGTGCTGTCCGTCGGGCTCGGAGTCGAATACGCAACCGGCGACTACGGCGCCGGCGTTACCACCGACTCGGTCACCGTTCCCCTGACTATTGACTGGTACCCCCTGCAGCGCCTGGAGTTCAAAGTGGAGGTACCCTTTATCTACCAAAGCAACAGCACAACGACGTCCGCAGCGGGTATCCGTTTCCGAAGAGGCAAGGCAGCCGGCGGCCACGGGACGGCTGGAAACGGCAGCGGCGGCCCGTCCCCTGCGAGCGATTATGACACAAGCCGCTCCGTGAGCGGTCCGGGCAATGTGTCCCTCAAGGCGGGGTACATTGTACTGGAAGAAGACAAGAACCTGCCGCGGATCATGCCGAAGGTGTACGTAGAATTTCCAACCGCGGACAAGGACAAGGGGCTGGGAACGGGCGAGTTCGTAACCGGACTGGGCCTTGAGATGGACAAATGGTTCGGCGGCTGGCATGCCTACCTGGATGGAACATACAATTTCCAGGGAAGATCCGATGAATACCAACTGAAGGATTTCCTTTCCTATGAAGGCGGCATCGGCTACCAGGTAACAGACCGCCTTCTCACGACCCTTCTGATGCAGGGAGCGTCGGATTTGACGGACCTCTCCTCAGGTCTCCTGGAAACGAGACTGAAACTCGCGTACCGCCTGACCGGGCGGGCCGGTATCCAGGGCTTTCTCGCCGCCGGCCTCACCTCCGGGAGCCCGGACTTCGGGGCGGGCGTATCCATGTCATATGACTTCTGATTGAACCTTCCAACGCACATCGAGGAAAATAATCCCTGATTTCTTGACAAAGCCTCCCTGATTTCTTAATCATAGGATGTGCCGAGAGCGATAGTTCTCAACGGCTTTTATCAGACAGACGGAGACGGTCCCGAAAGTGCGTTTCAAGAGCGTATTCCCTGCTATTTTTCTGGTTGCGGCGATGTTCGCGGTCGCGGAGCATACCGGTCAGAAAGAGATAATCTTCCCGGAGATTGCCGCCCTTGCCCTCGGCGCATGGATAATGGAAAAATCTCCGTGGGAAAGCACGCCTCTCCATTTCTGGATTTCTCCCACCCTGGCGGCCCTGACCGGAGTCCTCATCGTACGCTTTTTCGCGTATGCCCCCTTCTTCATGATAACGGCGGCCTTCTGCCTCGTGGCCCTGCAATTGAAATGGGCGCGCTCCGGCGTGCTTCCCTCCCTCTCCGCGGCGATCCTGCCCATCATCACCCATTCCGACAGCTGGCACTACCCCCTGTCCGTCTGCGTTCTGACGGGAACGATTGCCATCGGGAACCGTGCGCTGAACCCGAACGATTCCGGGAAGATGTCCGCACCCGCAAACATCACTGTTTCCGGAGATACGACACCCTCAACACTCGATCGCCGGGAATCTGTCCATTGGATAAAACTTCTTGCGGGCGTCTCCCTCGTCACGGCGGGCGCCGTGGGCTTCGACCTCCTCTTCATGGTAGCCCCGCCCCTTATCGTCGCATTCGTGGAAGCGTCGAAACCGGGCGGAACCGTGCGCAAAAAGGCCGGGAGAGCCCTGCTTCTGCTCGTGCTCGCGGCCTTTTCCGGCGTATTCTGGTTTCACCTGATTCATTATTCCCTGCATCTGCCGATCTGGGTTTCAGCCTGCATGTCGACGGCAACCGTCTTCCTGTTGTATCACGCCCTGCGCATGCCGTTCCCGCCCGCGGTGGCCATCGCCCTGCTGCCGACAATTCTGCCGGAACACGATATTCGCGCCTATCCCTGGCAGGTGCTTGCGGGGAGCGCGGCGTTCTTCACGCTGAGCAGGGCATGCTTCGGGAACAGCGGATTCCCCTCGGCAAGGACAAAAGAGACACCCGTCGCCGGAGGGGTGTCCGCGGACTGAGACACACTCCAAACGCGAGACATCCATGCAGTCCTGCCTGCAAGACATATTTCCCCCTTGACAGAAAAGCTCTCCCCGCTTTATTGTGCATATGCACACTAAAAAAAGGAGGCTTTCATCCATGAAAATCTGTTTTCCCATTGAAAATGACAAAGGTCTGGACAGCACGGTCTCGGATCACTTCGGTTCAGCTCCCCTGTTTCTGCTGACGGACACCGAAAGCGGCGAGACAACGGTTATTTCAAACTCCGATCAGCACCACGCCCACGGCGCCTGCAATCCTCTCCAGGCCCTTCAGGGCAGCCGCATCGAGGGTATCGCGGTACGGAACATCGGCGCCGGCGCAATCGGTCACCTCAACCGTTGCGGTCTTCGCGTCTACCAGGCAACAGGCGACACCGTACGGGAGAATGTGGACAAGCTTGCGACGAACTCACTCCCCGAATACTCTCCTTCCGCGAGTTGCACCGGCCATGGACTCGGCGGCGGCTGCTGCCATTGACGGTGCACCTGCATGATGCTGCCTTTGCAACCGAAAGGAAGAATGTCAGTCAAGCCGAACGGGAAGGATAGCGCCCATGTCGCCACGATGCAAAAAACCGCGGCGCTGCAGTTGCCCGTTCCACGGTGAAGGGGAGCGGGTGTACAAACCCGCCGGGACCCCGATGCACTGCATGGAACGGACACGCCTGAACCATGATGAGATTGAAGCGATGTACCTCTGCGATTCAGAGGGCCTGACGCAGGAAGAGGCCGGAACGCGCATGGGGGTTTCGCGGGGTACCGTGCAGCGATTGCTCGCCGCTGCGCGAAAGAAGATCGTTGATGCGCTTGTCACGGGCTCGGCCGTGTCGATCGAAATGGGGGGAATGGACGAGGAGCACTGAAATCTTCGTCGTTCCTCACCTATTCCGGGCATATATGCGCCCGACGTTATTGTCTGGGCACATAACGCCGTACCGAAAAACGCACGCCTAAAGAAAGGAAATGTGAAGATGGATATCCTGGAAAAAGCACGACTGGAGTTGGAACGGATTGTCGCCGAACGCGGCCTCGACCGCGAGGAACGCATAACGGTACGGGCGCTGACACCGGATGAGGCCATCGGCGCAACGGCGGACGAAAACTTCGTAATAAAGAAGGGAAAGGAACGCGTCATCGAAGCTGTGTACCGGGATGCCCACGGGCAGGCCTTTACCGACGCCCCGGGCAACTGGGAGGGGACACTTGGCGAACTTTTGTCCCTGGATCTCGGAAAGACCGGATACCGCGCCGTGTTCACGGCCGGCCTGAATGCCGTGACGCGCTCTCTTGGGCTGGCCTCCGGCACGGTGCACTGCAAGGACGAGGAACCGACGAAATGCGGCGCGGAGATGCCGGACGCGATCCATGCGCTCTTTGGTACCAAGCGCATCGGAATGATCGGACTGCAACCGGCCATCCTGAAAGAGATGGTGGACGCTTACGGCAAGGTGGGCATGCGCGTGGCAGACCTGAATCCGGACACTATCGGCCAGGTCCGGGAAGAACTAGTGGTGATGGACGGGGAAACGCAACTCGATGAACTCGTACAATGGTGCGACGTGGGCCTCGCCACCGGTTCCAGCATTGTCAACGGCACCATCAACGACATACTGGAGCGGTTCGAAGCCGCGGGCAAACCGGTGGTATTCTTCGGCAACACCATCTCCGGCGTGGCGGCTCTCCTCAACCTGCGGCGGGTCTGTCCGTTCGCACGGTAAGAACAGTGAATGAAGGAACTCCGTGCCACGGGCGGCATCCATAAGGATTGGAAACCATGATAAAAAAAGTCAAAATTGAAGAAGCCGTCGGAATGGTTCTCGGACATGATGTAGTTCGGGTCGTTCCGGGGGGACCAAAACTGATACCGTTTGAGCGTGGGCATATCGTGAGGGAAGAAGACATACCCCATTTCCTCGATATCGGCAAGGAACATATCTATGTCGTGGAGACCGAGGAAAATGATGTACACGAAAATGAAGCTGCGCTCAGAATCGCCCAGGCGGTGACAGGAGAAGGGTTCGACTTCGAAACTCCCTCAAATGGGGCCGTACGCATCAAGCCCCGCTACCCGGGCCTTCTTCTGGTGAACGTTCCGCTCCTCAACGAGGTCAATGCCATTGGCGGCTTTGCCATCGGCACGCGGTACAGCTTCACGGCCGGCAAGCCGGAGAATCCGGCGGCGGTCGCTAAGACGATGCCGCTGTATCTCCCTGAATCAAAACTGGCCGAACTGGAGACCATGTGCCGTTCACGCGGCCGGATACTGGAGTTGAAGCCTTTCGTACTCAAGAGGGTCGGCGTGGTCATTACCGGAAACGAGGTCTTCAAGGGAAGGATCAAGGACAGGTTCGCCGAAACCATTGCCCGAAAGGTCGAGCCGTTCGGCGCTTCCATCTCGCACACGACCAAGGTTCCCGACGACGCGGCCGCCATTGCCGGAGCGATACGGGAGATGCGCGAAGCGGAGTGCGAGGTAATCTTCGCATGCAGCGGCATGTCCGTTGACCCCGACGACGTCACCATGGACGGAATCCGGGAATCCGGTGCGGAGGTGGTTATCGAGGGCGTGCCGATGATGCCGGGCGCCATATTGGGTCTGGCCGTGCTGAGGGGGGCTCCCGTGGTCGGCACGCCGGCCGGCGCGCTCCGCGTCGCCCCCACCGCCCTGGACGGTCTGCTGCCCATGATTTTCGCCGGTGTACGACCGACGGCCGCTGATATCATTACCCTGGGTCACGGAGGGCTGTGCCTCGACAAATACGCTTTCTGACACGGTATTTCACCGCGCAACCGCCATCTTGCATACTCCGTCGCAATTGCCGGAAACGTCCCCGAGTCGCACTGCGGAACCTTCCCGCAACGGGCCCAGACCACCATCGAGGGAGACCGAATAATGAAAATCAAAAGGATTCACCACATCGCATTTCTTCTGATACCGGCGCTGCTGCTCTGCGCCTTCCTCCCCGCGACTAGTCACGCCGCGGACAAGGCCGTTCTGACGGTTCTGGCGGGAGCGGGGCTGAAGGATGCATTGAACGAGCTGAAAGAGATGTACGTGAGAAAGACGGGCACAGGGGTACGCTACAGCTTCGCGGCTGCCGGCATCCTGCGGAAACAGATCGAGGAAGGGGTTCCCGCCGATATCTTCTTCACTCCCGGAAAGAAGGAGATGGACGAACTCCAGCGGCAGGGACTGATTCTTCCGGAAACGAGAACGGACCTTCTCGGCAATGAGATAGTGCTGGTCACGGCGCGGGAGAAGAAGGACGTGATCAAGTCCTTCGGGGATCTCGACAAGGCGCAATCCATCAGTATCGGCCTGCCGGAGACGGTGCCTGCCGGGAAATACGCGCGTGAGACCCTCACCAGTCTGGGACTGTGGAAGAAGGTCGAGAAGCGCATCCTGTACGCCAAGGACGTGCGCACCGTACTTGCCTACGTGGATTCGGGAAACGTAGACGCGGGACTCGTATACCGTTCGGATACGACGGCAATGAAGAGCGGCGCCCTGGCTGCCGTCGCGCCCAAGGGCTCCCACTCCCCCATCCATTTCAGCCTGGCCATTCTGAAGTCTGGCAAACATCAGCAGGAAACCAGAAAGTTCATTGAATTCCTGAAGACGCCGGAAGCGTCGGCTGTTTTCGCGAAATACCGGTTTACCCCCCTGTTCGGAAAACAGTAATGCCCGTCTCCACCCACCGTCTCAGGGGGATTCTACGCTCTCTCGCCTTCATGGCAAGTACCCTCCTCATCGGCGCTTTGCTCTGGCAGGCCGTCGCGTCTGTCGTCTCAACCGTGCGTGGGGTTGATTTCCCGACACCCGTCGCTACCTTGCGCCATCTCGGCAGCCTGCTTTCGGGAGAGGATCTCGTTGACCAGAGCCTGTACCGCCACATCGGAGACAGCCTGAGGCGGTGGGTCACCGGCTTTTCGCTGGCCGCCGTCTGCGGGCTCACCTTCGGTCTGGCCGCGGGGCGCGAAGGCGTGTTCCGGCGCCTCACCCTCCCCCTCGTCCACTGCCTGCAACTGATCCCCGGTCTGGCGTGGATTCCCGTTGCCCTGCTGCTGTTCGGCATCAGCGAAAAAACCACGGTGTTCATGATCGCTGTCGCCGCCTTTCCACCGGTCGCCATCAATGTCCTGGCCGGGGTGAAGGAGGTGGACGCGACCTATCTGCGGGCCGCGCGCATGCTGGGAGCACGGGGGACCACCCTGGTCTTCCGCGTGCTCCTGCCCGGGGCACTGCCGCACATCCTGAGCGGGCTGCGGGTTGGGCTCGGCAACGGCTGGCGGGTCCTGCTGGCCGCGGAGATGGTAGTGGGAACCGGCACCGGGCTCGGCTATTCCATCATCCAGTCGCGCTGGACCCTGGACTACATCTCGGCTTTTGCCTGCCTGGTTGTCATCATGCTCATCGGTTTGGGATTCGAGCGGGTCGTCTTCGCCACCCTGGAGCGATGGACGATAGAGCGGTGGCGGCTCAGAGATTCGGGAGGCGCGGCATGATTGCCCTGGAGGGTGTCTCACTGCGTTACCCGAACGCCAACGGCAACAAGGCGCCGGCGCTCGACAATGTCAGCCTCGTAATCGGGGAAGGGGAATTCGTCTGTCTGCTCGGGCCGAGCGGCTGCGGGAAAACCAGCCTCCTGAATCTCATTGCCGGTTTCATTAAACCAACGGCGGGACGGGTCCTCTTCCAGGGCGACCCGGTTACGGGACCCTCCCCTGAGCGATCCGTGGTGTTCCAGGATCCCACCCTGTTTCCGTGGCTCACGGTACGCGGCAACGTCGAGTTCGGTCTGCGCTGCATGAAGCTGCCCAAGGATGAACGGCGGAGCAGAATCGACGAATGCCTCGCCATGGTCGGTCTCTCGGGATACGAAGACGCCTACCGGCACGAACTGTCCGGCGGTATGCGGCAGCGCGCCGCCCTGGCCCGCGTCCTGGCGCTGGACCCTCCCGCGCTCCTCATGGACGAGCCCTTCAGCGCGCTCGACGCCAACACCCGCGAGCGATTGCAGGACGAGCTCCTGCGTATCTGGATTGCCCGCCGTCGCACAATCGCCTTCGTCACCCACAGCGTGGAGGAGGCAGCCCTGCTCGCGGACCGGGTAATCGTCATCGGAGCCCCTCCCTACAGCGTTAAACGAGAGATCTCCATCGAACTTCCGCGGCCCCGTCCGCGCGCATCAACCAACCTGGAAGAAACCATGCGCGGCCTGCGCGCGGTCCTCGACGACTTGCCGTGCTGCCTGCCGCCACAACAGATAGTGTAAAAGACTTTATGAAAAGTGGTCAAATCCTCGTAAGGCTATTTTCAAACTCCCCCTCTTCGGCTAAGAGGGGGCTGGGGGGAGTTATAAGGCTGAGTACATTAACCCCACCCGGCCTCCCCTTAACCTAAGGGGAGAAATAGAGGAAAAAGGAGTAAAACATGAAACGCTTGGCCATGCTTTTCACGCTTATCACACTGATCGCAACGCTGGCTTCGCTTGCCGTTCCCGGTGATTCCATCGCCGGGGCGCCGATCCGCTTCGCCTACCAGGACCGGGTCGGCAGCGCGCTCTGTATCGTGGCCGTGGAAAAAGGGTTCTTCAATCAACAGGGTATTGCCGTTGCGCCATTCCGTTTCACCAGCGGCCCGGCCTGCGCCGAGGCCCTGTATTCCGGTTCGGCCGACATCGCGGAAATGGGCGACACCACTGCCGTGATTGCCGTCTCCCGGAGCGACCGCTTCCGGATCATCGCCAGCCACGGAGGAGGCGAGAACCGCCACCGAATCGTTGTCCGCAAGGATTCTCCGGTCAGGAACCCCGCCGACCTGGCGGGCAGAAAGCTGTCCGTAAAAAAAGGCACTTCCACCTACGGCGGTTTCCTCGCCTGGTGCGTCAAGCACGGCATCGACATAAAGAAGATCCAGGTGATCGATCTGGCCCCGGAAAACATGCCCGAGGCGCTGGCGGCCGGCTCCATAGACGCGTATGTCGCCAGCGAGCCGACTCCCTCCCTGGCCGAGGCGAGAGGGGCGCGGGTGATGGGGACCCTGAGCGGGCTGGGAAACTCCTATCCGCTCCTGATTCTCGCCCGAAAGGAGCTTCTGACCGAGCGGCCCGACGAAGTGAAAAAGTTCCTGACCGCCCTGAAACAGGCGGAAGTTTTCATGCGGAAGCACCCACGCGAGGCCGCGGACCTGATTGGCCGCGTCGGCGGCCTTTCCGGCCGGGACGCTGAAACCTCCATAAAGCTGCACGACCTCCGCCTCAATCTCGACCGGAACACGCTAGGCAGCCTCGACAAGATCGCGGAATTCCTGCACGAGCAGGGGAAGATCAAGACCGTCCCGGATTTCACCCGCGTGACCGACGGGTCATTCCTCAAATCCGTGCCCGCAAAGTTACAAAATCGGACAGTGCGATTTCCCCCGCACCGGTAGTAGTGTTTCGGAAAAATATACCATGAAGGACACATGATCACCGCATACGCAACCGAACAGCCATTCGGCCACCTGGAACCATGCCGAGCCTTCCCGGACGATTCGCTGCACGGCAGTTTGTTCCCGGTCCCTTTGCCCATGCCGAGTGTCACAGGGTAAAGGCATAAAGTTCGGGAAGATGCTTTCATGATAAAATTTCTCTTCGAAACAGATTCTCCTTGACTTACCGTTATGCAGTCTATTATATAGGTGCAAAATGCACACCTGAGAGTGCTGAGCACGAAGATGCGCTCACCATAATGAACCAGTATTTTGCTCCGACCCGCCTTCCCTACGGCCATTGCTACGGGAGTCGGGCTGCGGGCGTCGCCGGAAACAGCGTCGCCTCCCCTGCTTGGAAAGGAGTAAACACAGCGGCGTTTTCACGGCCGTCGGGTGTTTATGCCCGTCGGCCGTTTTTTCTTGTTGCGAACGAACATCCCGTAGTGTCAATCACCAGGCGCCCACTTCGTCCCCTGCCGAATTCACAGGCCTAACGAAACCCGCATGTTGATACCGAAGCGATCGGTACCGCTGCGGGTTTTTTCGTAAGCCCCGAAGGACAACTGATTCCATAAAGAACATAATTCGTCTCTCCGACCCGCCTTCCCTACGGCCATTGCTACGGGAGTCGGGCTGTGGGCGCCGCCGGAAACAGCGTCGCCTCCCGTGTTTGGAAAGGAGTGAACACTACGGTTTTTAAGGCCGGCGAGTGTCCAACTCCGCCGGCCTTTTTTCGTTATCGGAGAGGCGCGCATGCCCCGCGAGATTGCGTGAGGCACATTTCAATTCGATGTGAAAGTGAGGGAATCAAATGGAGAAAGATGTAACGGTTCACGATGCAATCCTGCGTGAGACAACCGATCGCCTCCGCGGTCTTCTGGGAGCCGAAATGGAAGCGATCACGGTGGAGAGGGTTGTGCTCGGGCTCTTTTTTACCGGCGTAAAACTGTCCAACGGTCACGGCGGTATCTGTTTCACGCCCATCAAGAGCATTCCCGAGGCTGTCTGCTGCCCCAGCTCGGCCAAGGCCATGCCCGACTCGGGCAGGATGAAGGGAGAGAAAGTGACCTCTTTCCTCGACACCATGCTTGCGGGTAATTCCCTGCGGAAAACCGTCGGCATAGCGGCGTTGAACGCATTGTCATCCTCGTACTGGGCCACGCAACCGCGGGTGGGATACGAGATACGTACCGGTGTCGATGTCCTCGACAACATAGACCTGCCGGAAGACGCGAACGTGGCGGTGGTGGGCGCCCTCATCCCGTTCGTAAAGGTCCTGAAAAAGCGGGGCAAGCCGTTCAGCATCCTGGAACTGGACCCGCGCACGCTCAAGGATGACGAGATGCCCTACTTCGTCCCCCCTGAAAAGGCGGCGGAAAAGCTTCCCCTCGCGGACCTGCTGGTTATCACCGGAACCACTCTCATCAACGACACCCTCGCCGGACTGCTCCGATTGCGCAAACCCGGCGCCCGCGTCATCGTCGTAGGCCCCACAGCGAGCATGCTGCCGGACGCCTTTTTCGAGAGGGGCGTCAGCGTGCTGGGAGGCATCACGGTAACGGACCCGGACAGGGTGCTGGATGTTATCTCCGAAGGGGGATCGGGCTATCACTTCTTCGGGAAGGGTGCGGAGAGGACCGCTATCGAAGCTGCCTCCGGAGCAATGACGGGAGGGGTGAAATGAAGATACGAACGGTTTCATTCTGTGTGCTTCTCCTTGCCTGCTGCCTGGCGACGTCAAGCCGGGGGGAAGAGGCCGGCAACAAGGTCAGCCTGGATGAGGTCGTTGTCACGGACAAGAAATCCTCCGGTGTGTTCGAGGCAAAGGAGAGGCAGACCGATACGGAGAGCACGATCACCAGAGAAGGTATCGACAGATTCGGCGGCGCCGGCCGGATAAACGCCTTCCAGGCCCTCGACGGCCTTCCCTCCGTGAATTTTCAGAGCGCCGACGCCTTCGGTCTCAGCAACAACCGGAGCATTCGGGTGAGGGGACAGACGAGGGTGGCGTCAACAGTCGAGGGGATCAGTCTCCTCAACTACGGGCTGGATCCGGGTGTCAGCGACAACTGGCTCTTCGACATGGAAAACCTGGAAGAGGTGACGTTGTACAGAGGCGCGGTCGCCGCGGAAAAGAGTCTCGTCCCCTACAACACCGCCGGGACCATGAACCGGACCCTGCTCAGACCGGACGACCGGTTCGGGGTAACCGTGCGCGACAATTTCGGCACATTCGGTCTGAACAAGATATTCACCCGCATCGACACCGGCCTGCTTCCGACCAGGACCAAACTGTTCGTATCCTATTCCCACACCGAAGCGGACAAGTGGAAAGGCGCCGGGGGGAGCCGCGCCGACATTGCGTCCTTCGGCATAAGTCAAATGCTTCCGGCAGGCGCGAAACTGGAACTTTTCGGAACATACAGCGACGCGAAAACAAACAGCTACCAGGCGCTCACCTATGCGCAGTCACAGGACCTGGGCAACTTCTACCGGTACGACTTCAACAAGACGCTTACGGGAGATCCAAAGAAGGACATCTACTACTACGGCTACAACAGGGACTGTTTCAGAAACTACGCATTCTTCGGAAACCTGGAAATCAGGATTCCGGGCGACGGCAGGCTTTCCATCAAACCCTACTACGCAAACGAGGACGGATATACCCTTGCCGGGGCCGCCAAGATACTGGGCAGTCCAGGTGTCAGGAGGTGGGATATCATGCATGACAACTACGGCGTGGTGGCCCAGTACGACACGCCGCTCCTGGGAACAGACCTGACCCTCGGCTACTGGTACGCGGTTCAGGAGCCTCCCGGCCCTCCCACCGCGCAGAGCGCGTATCGCACGGACGCCGGCGGCCTGAAGTACGCTGGATGGGCAATCCTCGCCAATGCGGTGGAAAACCACGAATGGAACAGTCCGTATCTGTCTCTGGGAAAGCAACTGGGAAAATTCCATGTGAAAGCAGGGGTACGGTATGTATCTGAAAAGATGCCGTCGACCAACCTGTACAATACAACCAATGTGCCGGACGTATCGTACCCTGACGTGCTCAACCATGCTTCCGTGGATCCCCGGGGGAGCGTAACAGGGCGGACCATGAGCGAGTGGCTTCCCAATTTCGGCGTGGACTACGCCATATCAAAACAGTTGAACGCCTACTTCAACTACGGGAGGAATTTCGGCCGTCCCTCCTTTGACGTGTGGACCGTCTACTCCAACAACAAGGCGGTTTTCAAGGAAAAAGGCGTCACAGCGCAATACGTCTGGGACCAGGTCAAGCCCGAGATCACCGACAATTTCGATATGGGCGTGCGCTACAGCGGTGACAAGGGGTATGTGGCCGGGACCGTGTTCGGGATCATCGACAGGGATAAGGGGGTGAACGTCACGGACCCGCTCCTCGGCATCAAATATATGCGCAACATCGCGGAGGCCATGGGGTACGGGGTGGAACTGGAAGCCTCGGTGTCGCCCCTGGAAGACCTGGATGTCTTTCTCTCCGCGTCGTACAACCGCTTCGAATTCACGGACGACATCGTGACAGCTCCCGGCGCGGTGACAAAGGCGAAAGGGAACCAGGTTCCCGATGCGCCGGAGTTCGAGGCCAGGGTGGGCGCAACCTACCGGTTTTACGATTTTTCCGTTACTCCCCAGCTGCGGTACACGGGGAAACGGTACGGCGACGTGGAGAATACGGAAAGAATCTCCGATTACGCGGTTGTCGACCTGAATATCCGCTATACGAAGAAGAATATCCTGTGGTGCAAGGTATTCAGCGCGGGCGTAAGTTTCCTCAATCTTTTCGATACACACTACATCGGAATTATCAACGCCTCGGACGACACCAGGCAGGGGAGCGCCTCCTACTATGCCGGCGCCCCCTTTACCGTGGTGGGGAACGTGACGTTCCAGTTCTGACAAACAATAAGGGACTCGGAAGAAGCTGATATACCAGGTTTTACGCTCAGATTCGGGCCGGATTTGTCGTTCCTGATTGAGCAAAACCGCAGGCGTAGCAGGGCTACGTCGAGGATTTTGTGATTGAAGGGGCGGCAAAGATGGTCTGAAGATGAGATGTAAAACGGTATATTTGCTTGTTCCGAGTCCCTAAGGAAAGGAAGAAAACAATGCAAATCGACGCAAAGAAATTCGACACCATGGCCCGGGAGATTTTCGCGCCCGCGTATCCTCTTATCGCAGCCCAGGCCGTTGAACGGACCGGCATACGCGAGGGCGTCTGCCTGGATATCGGTTGCGGCGGCGGCTACCTGGGTCTGGCCCTGGCCCGGACCACCGGTCTCTTCGTCAGGTTCTTCGACCAGTCCGGCGAGATGCTCGACATCGTGCGGGACAATATCGCGGCGCGCGGATTGGAAGAGCGCACCGACATCCTTTCGGGAACCGCCGAATCCATACCCCTGCCGGACGGTTCGGTAAACCTGGCCATAAGCCGGGGCTCGGTGTTTTTCTGGGATCGGGTGCCGGCGTTCCGGGAAATCAACCGGGTCCTGGCGCCGGGCGGCAGGAGCTACATCGGCGGAGGGTTCGGTTCCGCGGAGGTGAAAGCGGAGATAGACCGCAAGATGGAGGGTCGTTCCCATGACGGCCCTCCGTGGCGGGAATGGGTCGCGAAAAGGCTCGGTCCCGACGCTCCCGCGGAGTTCGGAAAAGAGTTGCGGAGCGCGGGGATTGAAGATTTTGAAATCGACCGCAGCGATGACAAGGGCCTCTGGATAATCATAAGGAAACCACAATGAACAACATTATCTGCGATATCTGTGAGCGTACCTGCGCCATCCCTTCCGGCGGGACCGGCGCATGCGGGAGATACGGCGCCCGGGACGGCGCCGTGGAGGAACTCTTCCCGGACAGGTACATAGTGGCCTGCCCCATCTCCATCGAGACCATGCCGATCCTCCATTTCCATCCGGGCGCCAAGTTTCTGCAGATCAGCACCACCGGATGCAACTTCGACTGTCCGGGTTGCGTCTCCACCGTCATCGTCAAGGAGATGGCCCCGGACAGTTCCGCCCTGCTGAGGCTGACGCCGGAGGAGGTGGTGAGAAAGGCGCTGGACAACGACTGTCGCGGAATCACTTTTTTAATGAACGACCCCCTGGCCGGGCTTCACAGCTTTATCAAGGTAGCCGAGCTGGCCCGTGCCGAGGGGCTGCACGTCGGCTGCTCTTCCAATGCCTACTTTACCGAATCGGCGCTGTCGAGGCTCCTTCCCCATCTCGATTTCATCAACCTGGGGGTAAAGGGTTTTTCGGACAGGTCCTATGGTGAGTGCGGCGCGCCCGGCATGGCGCCGGTGCTGAGAAACCTGAAGACCCTCCACGAAAGCGGGGTTCACGTGGAGGTTTCCTGCATTCTTACCGGGGACAACCGGGAAGAAGTGCGCTCCCTGGCGTGCCATATCGCCGGGATATCACGCCGCATCCCCTTGCAGGTGATGCGCTTCATCCCCCTGGCCATGGCGGATATCTCCCTGGAGCCGTCCATCCGCCGGACGGAGGCGTTGTGCGCCGAACTCAGGGAATCACTGGATTACGTCTACCTGTTCAACTCACCCGGCACGGAATATCTGCATACCCCTTGCCCGGAATGCGGGGAAATCGCATTCAGACGGGATTTCTACGGGCCGATGGGCGCAAAGCTAATCACGTCGGACGGCGCTGAACCCATGGGAAACGCCTGTCCCGCCTGTGACCGCCCATTGGACATCGTGGGCCGGCCTGCCCGGACGTTCTACCAGGAAGGAGACTTCGAGGGCGGGTATCCCTTCACGCGCGCCCTGGAGATCATCGAAGCGATGCTCATCGCCATGGGCGTAACCGAAAAATCCACGGTGGTGCGGGCATGGGAAAGCTTCCTCTCGTCCGGGGACCTGAAGGGTTTTCACAAGGCGATCCAGAACCCGAAAACGTACATCGGCATGGTGCGCCGTTTCGGGCGCATCGCGGGCGTCGCCGAACGCGGCGAGGCGCTCGCCGCCTACCTGGAACAACAGCTGGCGCGGATAGAGACCGCTCTGGCGCAGGTGTCGCACCGGCCCGGGGTCTACTACGCCATGGGCAAGCCCCTTTTCTATATTCGCGGAGGCCGCCTGGAAAATCAACTGGTGGAAACAGCCGGCGGGACAAGCGTCAACCGCCGACTGGAGGCGAGCGGCCGCCCCGGCCGGAGCCTTTCCGTTGCCCGTCTCAACGAACTGGACCCCGAGGTTATCTTCATTTCAGCCTTCATTTCCAATTCGGTTGAAGACTTCCACGCCGAATGCCTCAGCCTGGGAGTAACCGCCAGGGCGGTGCGGAACGGCAGGATCTACACCCATCCCGCGCCGGGGTGGGACTTCGGCAGCCCCCAGTGGATCCTGGGCCTGATGTACCTGGCGGCCACGCTCCACGGAGACCTGTGCCCCGTAGACGTGATGGCTGAAGCGGAGGCCTTCTACCGGCGGTTCTACGGCATCGGCTTTTCCCCGGCGGACGTGAACCGTTCCTTCAGCAAGCCGGTGGCAGGCTGGGAATGGATGGAAGGCGGGACAAACTGACTTGTAACTATTCAGCATTGTTTCACAGCAGACAAAAACTTGCTTCCCCACCCGTCAAGCTCATCTTTACCCATATGTCTGGTTGAGACAATGGGCTACGTGGTTGGCAATGGGCTACGTGGTTGGTTTTTCTCCCCCTCTTAAGCTAAGAGGGGGTCGGGGGGAGTTATAAAGAGCAAGATTGTTACCCCTCCTGTCCTCCCCTTACGTAAGGGGAGGGACGCTTTGTGAGCGAAGTCCTTGAATATCAACCAGTTGCTGACCTTGCGGTGTCCAGGAAAACTATGTGAGAAAGCATGAGCCCGTCAAGGGAGGGGGAATACTTTTGCATGAGGCTCAACCGACATCAAAAAAGGAGAAACAATGGTCCGCATACTCCGTAGAGCCCTGTTCCCGGCGTTGATTCTGTTTCTGGGCATGGGCGCGTCCGCTGAGGCAAAGAGGGAAATCGTCGATATGGCGGGCAGAAAGGTAATCGTCCCTGATACGATCCGCAGGGTTTACTGCACCGTTCCGCCCGCGACATTCATGATCTACGCCGTTGATCCGGGGCTGCTCGCGGGCCTCAACTCTCCCATTCCGCAAGAAGGGAAGAAGTATCTGGACCGGCGCGTACAAATACTCCCGGTCGTCGGCGGATGGATGGGCCAGGGCAAAACCCCCAACCTGGAGACGTTGCTGAAAATCAGGCCCGATATCGTCGTAGCCTGGCGCTGGAAGGGCGCGGCATCGGACATCAAGCTCCGGCAGACCCTGGAGCAACTGGGACTCCCGCTCGTCTATATCACCATCGACAGCGTGAACGACTATCCCGAGGCATTCCGTTTCCTCGGCAGGCTGCTGGATCGGCAAACAAGAACCGGGAAACTGAGCCGGTATGCCCAAAAGACCCTTGACGATCTGAAGCGGATGCATGCCGCCCTTCCCGATTCGGAAAAGGTAACGGTCTACTACGCCGAAGGCGCCGACGGGCTGAATACCGAATGCAGCGATTCCGTACACGCCGAACTGATTCCCCTGAGCGGCGGGAAAAACATATACCGATGCGAAACGAAGACCATCTACGGCATGGAAAAGATATCACTGGAAGAGGTCCTCAACCGTAACCCCGATGTAATACTGGCCAGGGATCGGGCCTTTATGGACCGTGTCCTCCAGGACAGGCGCTGGGCACATGTACGGGCCGTGCAGAACCGGCGCATCTACCGCGCCCCTCTGGTTCCTATCGACTGGTTCGACCGTCCTCCCACCTTCATGCGTCTGCTCGGGGCGAGATGGCTGGCGAACACGCTCTATCCGGCGCGTTTTCCGTTCAACCGAATCAGGGAGACTCGGGATTTCTACAGGCTGTTTCTCAATGTATCCCTGTCCGAACAGGCAGCCCGGGAGATCCTTTCGCCATGAAAAATTGTGGAAATGAAAGGAGCTCGGGCCTCTCCATCGGCGCATATCCGACGAACCGTTTCGCCGGCGGTGTGTGCGCCGCAATGGTCATGCTGTTTATGTTTTTCTGCGGGTTTTCGCCGTCCGTTGCCCATGCGCGCGGAATGAGCGCGCCGGGCGCCTCTCCCAAGACCATAGTCGATGCAGCCGGGCGTACGGTCGTGCTTCCCGACGCTATCCGCCGGGTTATCATCACCTGCTACGGCGGCGCGACCCATGAGGTATCCGTCATGGGCGCGGCCGACAGGATTGTCGCCCAGCCTTCCATGCGGCGTTTTCCGAATCTTCTGAAGATGTACCCCCGCTTTGCCGCCACGGAGGATGCGGGCTCTTTTGAAAACGTGAGCATCGAGAGGATCATGACGCTGAAGCCGGATCTGGTCATAGCCGGCATAACCTCTCCCCGCGCCAACAGGAAGATTGAAAGTCTGGGCATCCCGGTGGTGACGGCCGCGATAGGCCGTGCGGATATTGATGCTCTGCTGGACGAATTCAGGATGATGGGAAGGGTGTTCGGAACGGAAAAAAGGGCCGCCGAGCTGGTTTCCTTCTGGAAAGAGCGTCTGTCGTTCATCCGGAAACGGGTGTCCGGAATTCCGATGGCAAAGAGGAAAAGGGTCTTTTACCTGGGCTCGGGGTCTTCCCTTGCCACGGACGGCCGCCTGTGGTGGGGACAGCATTTCATCTCGGCGGCCGGAGGCGTGAATGTGGCCGCGGATATCGGACCGGCGCGGCAGGTGACCGTTGAGCAACTGCTGGTATGGAACCCGGATGTTATCGTCATCCACACCGACAGAAGCCCTGGATCGACGGACGGAACCGTCAGAGGCAACCCGCGGATGAAAAACGTAAAGGCCGTGAAGGATAATCGCGTCTACCCGTGTCCGGTGGGAGCGTTCTGGTGGGATCGTCCCTCGCCCGAGGCCATCCTGGGGATCCTGTGGCTGGCGAAGACCCTGTATCCGGAACGGATGAAAGGGCTGGATCTGAAAAAGGAAACGGTGTCGTTCTACAAGCGGTTCCATGACTACGGTCTGTCCGCCGGGGAGTATGAATCGTTCTTCTGAAAATGCGCTTGATCTTACAACCGCCGCTCATGCGGCGCTACTGAAACCAAAAACAGGATCAGGAAAGGATTGGTGAACATGATCAGGAAAGTAAGGATTGAAGAGGCCGTCGGCATGGCCCTGGGCCACGATGTGGCGCGGGTGGTTCCCGGAGAAACCGGGGTGCTCCCCTTCCGACGCGGCTATGTTGTGCGGGAGGAGGACATACCTCTGTTCCTTGATATCGGCAAGGAACATATCTACGTGGTCGAATCCGAGGAGAGCGAGGCGCATGAGAATGAAGCGGCGGGGAGAATCGCCCGGGCGACAATTGGGGAGGGGCTTGAATTCGACAGCCCGGCCGGCGGGGCCGCACGGATAAAAGCGAAACACACCGGCGTGCTGAAGATAAATGTCCCGCTTCTTGACGAGGTGAATACCATGGGCTCTTTCGCCATCGGAACCCGTCACAACTGGACGGTCTGCACGGAGGGTCAGCCCGTTGCCGTGGCCAAGACCATGCCCCTGTATATCGCCGAGGAAAAACTGGCCCGTTTGGAGGAGATGTGCGGCAGCCGGGGGAAGATACTGGAACTGCTGCCGTTCCGCCTGAAAAAGTCGGGCGCGGTGATAACCGGCAGCGAGGTGTACAAGGGAAGAATCAAGGACAGGTTCGCCGAAGTCATTGCGAGAAAGGTGGAACCGTTCGGCGCCTCCCTCGTCCACACGAAGGTTGTGCCCGACGACATCGCCGCCATTGCCTCCGCCATTCTGGAGATGCACGGGGCGGGGTGCGAGGTGATATTCGCCTGTAGCGGCATGTCCGTCGACCCCGATGACGTCACCATGGACGGGATCCGCGAATCCGGCGCCGAGGTCATCATGGAGGGAGTGCCGATGATGCCCGGCGCCATACTGGGCCTGGCAATGCTGCGGGACGTTCCCGTTATCGGGACACCGGCCGGCGCGCTCCGCGGAGGCCTTACCGCCCTGGACGGCGTGCTCCCCATGATCTTCGCCGGAGTTCGGCCGGATGCCCTTGATGTCGCCAGAATGGGACATGGGGGCTTCTGCCTTGATAAATACGCTTTCTGATGGAGGATGGACAGATGAAAAACAAACGGATACTTCACTTCGCTTTTCTTTCACTACTGGTGCCTGCACTCTTCCCGTCAACCCCGGCGACAAGCCGCGACGGGGACACATCCAGGGCGGGACAACGGCCGCGGTTGCACCTAGAGGCTCCCACGCCCCAGTCAATTTCACGATTGCCACACTGAAGTCGAGCAAAAAGCAACAGGAGACCGGAAAATTCATTGATTTTCTGAAATCGCCGGAGGCATCCTCGGTTTTCGCGAAATACGGGTTCATCCCCCTGTCCGGCACGCGGTAAAGACCGTCAAAGACGGAAATCAGCCATTGCGACAGACCCCTAACCGGTGATAGTGTTACGAAAAAATACCGTACCCATGGAGGACACATGATCACCGCATACGCAACAGAAAAGCCGTTCGACCATCTGGAACTCTACCGCTCGTTCCTGGAGCGCGAAACCGACGCGACGGGCACGGTGGTACTGCACCACGGCAGGGTAAAACGACCGGGAAAGCAGGTTCCGGGCTTTTCCACTGTTGAGTTGAAGTCGCTCACCGCGGATGTCGACGAGCGTCTGACCATCATAGCCCGACAAGCTGAGGAGAAGTTCAAACTGAACCAAGTTCTCACCGTCCACCGTCTCGGCATCATCGGCGCGTGCGATTCGGTCCTGCTGGCCATCGTCTCCGGCAAAACCCGCGACCGCTGTTTCGAAGCCTGCTCCTGGATCGTGGACGAGGTCAAGAAAGAGGAGTTCATCCAACTCATCGAGCATCCGTAAATCTCCCCTATACGGCCCCAGACTCCGCCGGACTGTCAGGTCCGACTTAGAGCGATGTACCATCCGCCTTTGCAGTCATCAAGCCGCGACTGTCAATTATCTGATTATTTCTACGAAAAGCCCGCTACGGAACCAATCCGTACCGGGCTTTTTTCTATTCCGCGACAATTTCAGGGATTGACATTCATTGTTTTTGAATATATATGTTTTCATATGTTTATAGCTGAGTCATGATTCTATGCACCAGATATACCGCAAACAGAGGAGGACTCCAATCATGAGTAAGAAAATCGTCGTTATCGGCGGCTCCGCTGCCGGCCCCAAGGCCGCGGCCCGTGCCAAACGCCTGGACCCGAACGCGGAGGTCACCATCATCCAGAGAGCGCCGGAGATGTCCATGGCTTCCTGCGGTTACCCGTACTTTGTCGCCGGGGTTTTCAACAACCGCAACGCCCTGCTCAGCACCCCCTACGGCGAGGTGCGCGACCCCCACTTCTTCGTGAACACCAAAGGAATTACGGCCCGCACCGAAACCGAGGTGACCTCCATCGACCGCGAACGCAGGGTTGTCCACTGCCGCGACCTGAACATCGGTGCAGTGGACGAGATCCCGTACGACAAGCTGATCATCGCAACCGGCGCCCGGGCCCGAAAACCGCCGGTTCCCGGCATCGACCTGGACGGGGTGACCACCCTCCAGTCCATGCGCGACGCCGATTTCCTGCGCCGCATCCGCGACGAGGGAACCATCAAGAAAGCGGTGGTGATCGGCGGCGGTCTCATCGGCATCGAAACCTGCGAAGCGCTCCAGCTGTCCGGCATCGACATCACGGTCATCGAGATGCTGCCGCAGATCCTGATATTCCTGGACTGGGAGTTGGCAGAGGTGTTGGAGAACCACGTACGGAGCAAGGCGGCCAATGTCATAACCGACGTCAAACTGGCCGGGTTCATCGGTGAGAACGGCAAGCTGACCGCCGTCAGGCTCGAGAACGGCACCGAACTCCCCTGCGAGCTGGCTGTGCTGGCCATCGGCGTCATCCCCAACACCGATCTGGCCCAGGCGGCCGGGCTGGAGATCGGCGCCACCGGCGGCATCCTGGTAGACGAATACATGCAGACCTCCGACCCGGATATCTACGCGGTTGGCGACTGCGTGGAGGTGGTGCACCGCATCACCGGAAAGAAGACCCGCGCCCCGTTCGGCGATCTGGCCAACCTTGAAGGGAGGGTCGCCGGTGAAAACGCCGTGCTCGGCAACAGCGTGACCTTCCCCGGCACCATCCACACCGGCATCTGCAAGGTCTTCGACTTCAGCGCCGGCTCCACCGGCCTGTCCGAAAGCCGGGCCCGACAGGAGGGGTATAACGTGGTTACGGTGATCAACGCCAGTTTGGACAAACCCGAATTCATGGGCGCCAAGCTGCTCGTCTCCAAGATGGTGGTCGACGCGGATACCGGAAGAATCCTGGGCGTCCAGTGCGTCGGTCCCGGGGATGTGGGCAAGCAGATCGCCACGGCGGCCATGGCCGTCCTCGGCAAACTGACGGTCGCGGACGTGGTCAACGCCGACCTTCCCTATGCGCCGCCCTTCTCCCTTGCCATCGACCATTTCATCGCCACCGCCCACATCATGGAGAACAAGCTCAAGGGTCGACTGAAGGGCATCGGACCGGTCGAACTGAAGGAAAAGCTGGACCGGGGCCAGAGGCCGTTTCTCTTAGATGTGCGCACGCCCGGCGAGTTCGACGCCATGCGCATCGGCATCGGAGAAACTCTCATTCCCATCGGCGACCTGCGGCGCCGGCTGAATGATCTGCCCGCGGACAAGGAGCGGGAGATCGTATGCTGGTGCAAGATCTCCCTGCGGGGCTATGAAGCGGCCATCATACTGGAGGCAAACGGCTGGAAAAACGTGAAGGTGCTGGAAGGCGGGGTCATGGCCTGGCCGTACCGGCGGGAGAAATAACTCTCTGATCTTGTGCGTCGTCGCACGCCGAAAAAAAGCCCCTGTCCGGTTGTGTCCCGGCCAGGGGCTTTGCATGCGTGGATATGAAAATGCACGTACAACGACTCGTCATTCAGGGATAGATAGAGTCCCGGTTGCGGGATACTACCTCATTTCCCTCCGCGGAAGAAATCCCTGATGCTCCGTCCAACGTTCCTGAACCAGTCGCCGATTGCGTTTCCCGCCTTCTTCGACTCCCTGGCCGTATCTCTGCCCATCTCCTTGAATCCCCGGCCGACCTCCTTGCCACCCTCCTTGAAGGCGTGGCCGGTTTCCCTGCCCGCCTTTTTGAAGGCCTCGCCGGTCTCTTTTCCCACCTGTTTGATGCTCTGCCCGACATCCTTGCCGTCTTTTTTCGGGGCATCCTCCGCCGAAACGGAAGATACCGCGAGAAACACCACCAGAATCACGGCTACCGTCCGACCCATCATGAAAAACTCCTACTTGTCGACCTTTTCCTTAACCGCTTTGCCTGCATCTTCCAGTTCCTGCGCCGCCTTTTCCGTGCCGCTCTTCACTTTTTCATCCACCTTCTTATCGATTTTCTCCGCGGTGTCCTTGAGCTTGCCGGCAGCCTCATCCAGCTTCTTCTCCGCCTTCTCCGTCGCCTCCTTGGCGGCGGTTCCCGCCTTTTCCACGGCCTGATCAATCTGCTTGCCCGCTTCCTCGGCCGGGCCTTCCTTCTTCTGACAGCCCAAAGGACCCAGTGCCAGAAGCGCTACCGACAGAACAACGATCAACGTACGCATACACCCTCCTTTTCCGCCTGGGGTATGGACGGCGGACCGGATTCCCGCCCGCCGTCCTCTGTTAAATTTCATGAAACAATACCTTTATTCCCTATGAATGTAAAGAAGCCGATTACCGAAAGCATCCATGCTCCGGTTATTTCTCTTGACATGTTTCCCTTTCCTCACCATAGTACCCATCCGTTATATAATCACCTCCATATCGAACCGGGAAATAATGGCGAAAAAACATCCTGTGCGTCGCATCGCAAACGAAAGGACACGCTATCCATGAACAGCGAATTCAAGCCGAACAATCCTCTGGAAGAGAAGTTGCTGGCAATGTACAGAAAAGAGATGAAGATCACCGAATTTCTGGAAATACTGCTCGACTCGCAGGTGATAATACTGGCGGACAGGGATGTGGACATAACCGGACCTGATACGCATTTCAATCCTCTGGCGATCCAGTCCCCCATGGGGTACATGGCACTCGCCACCTTCAGCAGCATAGAGCGCGCACAGGCCGCCGTTTCAAAGAATCCCGACTACCCATATGCCGTGGCGGTCGATACCTGCTGGTTTCTGCGGAGAGCGTACGAAAATGTCGGCTTTGCGTTGAATCCGGGCTGGCCCCTCGGCTTCGAGCTTCCGCCGGAAGGATTGCAGCAGTTCCTGTACCGATTCGGGGTAAAGGAATATAAGGGACGGGACGTCAGATAACGGGCAGCCCGGGTAGTATGCCCGCCTCTTCGCAGCAGGTCGCTATTTCGTAAACGAGGCAATCAAGTTCTATGGGCTTGTGGATCCAGGACGAGACTCCGATACCGCGCAAAGCAACCATATGCCGTTCGTTGATATGGGCAGAGGCAATGATGATTGGAGTTTTCGAACAGATCCTTCTCACCTCGCGGGACATTTCGATACCGTCCATGTGGGGCATCATGATATCGGTTACGACGATATCCGGTTGATGGTGCTTGAACAAACGCAATCCCGTCTCACCGTCCTCGGCCGAATAGACGACCAGGCCCTTCCATCGAAGCATCCGTGCCGTCAGCTCACGAGCCTGCTCCTCGTCATCCACGAATAGAATCGACAGCTTTTCAGGCAATTCCTTCATATCAGACCTCTATCCGAAACTCGGCCCCATCACCGGTGTTCCGGACGGAAAGACAGCCGTGCATGTTTTTCACTATGATTGCCCGCGCCATGTACAGCCCTAATCCGGTACCACTTGAACCCTCTCTGGTTGTGAAGTATGGCTCGAAAATCCGGTCCAGCAGCTCTCCCTCGATACCACCCGCATTGTCGGCAATGGTCACCACCGAACGCTCCCCTTCCCGGCCGACCCTGATTCCGATACGGGGTTCGCCTATATGTCGTTCAGCCAAAGCGTCTCTTGCATTGTTCAGGATGTTCATCACGACCTGCGCATACTCGTTGGGGTATCCGGTCACTGCCAGTTGATCGTCGCCTTCAATCACGACCTGTATACCGTGCGCCTTGAAACTGTCGGCAATCAGGGCATACATCCCTGCAATTGTCGCCATGATGGAAAACGATTTCTTTTCTCGTCCCGGCCTCAGGAAGTTCCTGAAATCGTCAATCGTCTGCGACATATGCTTGAGAAGATTCAGGATATTCTTTACCGTTTCATCCAGGTAATCGCCGTCCAGCTCGCCATGCCTGCTGCTTTCCATCAGGAGTTGGGCATACAGACCGACGGTGTTCAGGGGCTGCCGCCATTGATGGGCGATAATGTTGAGCATTTCCCCCATTTCAGCCTGCCGGCTCTGCTGGATGAGCATGAAATCCTTTTCCCTGTTTTTTCTTGTCTCCTCTTCAACCCTCCGCTCCAGGGTCCTGTTCAATTCTTCAAGCTGTTTCCGCCTGTCAAGCAGGGCTTCCTCTGCCCTTTTCCGCTCGGTGATATCGCGCAGGATGACCTGGATTGCCATTCCCTCATCGGTCTTGAAGGGAGCCGCGGCAACTTCCACATCCACTACTACGCCATCCATGCGCACGATTTTCTCTTCGATGAGCGGCGCCGTTTCTCCGGCAAGCTGATGCGCTATCCGTTCCCTGATTATCTCGTGATACCGGGGGTGTATGAGTTCGAACGGCGTCTTGCCCACAAGCTGATCGGGAGAAGACGCCGCGAAAAGACGCAACGCAGCAGGGTTCACGTATACGACCCGGTTTCCGATATTGATAAAAAGCGCGTCGGGAGACATCTCAACCAGTGAACGGTACCGATCCTCGCTGCGACGCAGCGACTCCTCCATCTGTTTGCGTTCGCTGATGTCACGGACGATACCGATGCGGAACAGAGGCTCTCCTTGCTGGTTGGTATGGGTATGAATTGAATCGGACAGCATGCGGTACCTGCCGTCCCTGCCCTTCATGCGGTACTCGACAATGCCCTTTCCTCCTGTTCTTACCCGATCCAACAATCCTCTCACGGTGTCACGGTCATCGGGGTGAACCCTTTCCAGGACCTCGACCACTTTCATCGATTTCATCTCGGCAGCGGTAAAACCCGTTATATGCTCGATACCGGGGCTCATGTACTCGTAGCTGTCGGTTTTCAGGTTCCTGATGTAGAGGGCATCGTCCGAGCTTTCAAGGAGTGACAACAGCTTTTCGTCGTCGCGTTGCTCATCCACGGCCACGGCCTTCCCGAGGCCCCGCCCACGCTCTCGCGCACGGGGCTCGCTCCTGTGCCCGTCGCACGGCAGTCCGATCGCTTCGCGCACCACCTGCTGAGCCATGTGGACCAGTTCGAATACCTTTTGCTCGAATGTCTCGTTTTTCCGGCCTGCATTCCGGGAACGCAGTTCATAATCCAATTCGTCCAGTACTCGCCGCATGTTTTCGATTGATTGTAAAGATTTCATGGCGAGCCTCTGTACGCATCTCATTAAAATCTTGTCTATAAGTTTACTACCGACCGGTAACAATACAATGTGAAGTCTTGTGTAACGGAAATAATTATAGATATGTCGGAGGAGCGTGCATGGAAATATTCAAGGAAGGAAAACCTGATATACTTTGACACACATATACGGAAGAAAGGGGACGCATCATGGGCGAGACTGAAACGACCCGCACGGATTGCCGCGGAGGAGATGCATGTAATGCCGGCGATGAGTCAGCGCCTTCCACCATTCTGCCCTACTATCTGAGCTGGTACCGCCTCATATTTTCTCCCGCGGAACCGCCACGGGACGATCCGCAGAAGATCGCGCCGGAGTAACTGCGGTACCATTGCAGGGACAGGGAACTCAGCAGGACGACCTCCCGCGAGATCAATATCCGTACCCGCCTGTTCGTACGTCGTACACTTTCCCATGCCGGAACCTTACGATATACAGGAATCGATCCGGCCCGAAATTGTAAGTCCATTCGTCGCTTCTCACCGAGGCGCTCCAACCGGAAACGTCACCCCCGGAATTGTCGGCGCTCTCAGCCGGTTCGCCGCATTTGGCAAGGACCTCCAGCTTTCTGTCCCCCGGGGAGATGTTTCTCCCGTCCCCGCAGTTCCGTCCAATATCCTGTTCATCATATCCGTAGTCTCCGGTCTCGATTACCGCAAGCCGGTCTCCCTGGAAGCGGAGAAAACGGAGTAATTGATGTGGTCCGAAGTTGTAGGCCCACTCCTCGGTGGTCACGAAATTCACCGGCGTCCTATCGGCACGATAGGCTTCAGTACTGACGTCCTCCCGCATCTCGCGAAACGCCGGCTCTCCGCATTTGGCAAGAACGCTCGCCATAGTGTCTCCCGGCGCGACGATTCTGTCGCCGCAATAGAATTTCAGTGATGCGGGAGGAGCGATCCGTGGGCCTCCCGCTGTATTCTGCGTCGGGCCTCTGAGCGAGCCGGTTCCGCTGACTGCCCTGGCGTCCGACACCGGGGGTGACACGAAAACGAGCGCAACGCAACCCACTGCCATGGTGGGGATTCTAATGCGGGTCCTCTTTCGTATCTGTTCAACTATTCGAAACACTATTCCCGAACACCTCCCGCACTTAACAATAAAACAGACCTGTCAGGTTTTTAAAACCCGGCAGGTCCTGGAATCGTAAGTACCGAACGTTTTGAAGCTTACTTCCTATGCATAATGGAAGAGAAAACGGCCATGGTTTCCGCGGAAGGCTCTACGCCCAGTTCGTCCCGGAGCGGGCGAAGAAACCCAGACGACGGGCCTCTCCATCAGACCGTCAAGAAAACGGAAAAGTCTCGTGCTGGAAACCCCACCGGCAGCCAAGGGGTGTGTTGCGTGTTATTTATGTCCGGTGCGGCGCGTTGTACCGTCATACGTCAAGTTCCACTTGGTCGGCAGGAAAGAACGTCGGGCGAGAAAATCAGTTGGTCAGCGACTGTATGGGCGCCGGGATCCTGCCGCCGCGTGCGATGAAAGCCTCGGAACTGAAGTTGTGCACCGGCATCACCGGGGCGCTGCCCAGCAGACCGCCGAATTCCACCAGATCCCCCACCTGTTTGCCCGGCACCGGTATGATGCGCACGGCGGTGGTTTTCTTGTTGATCATGCCGATGGCCATCTCGTCGGCGATGATGGCCGCAATGGTCGACGGCGAGGTGTCGCCGGGCACGGCCACCATGTCCAGGCCTACGGAACAGACGCAGGTCATGGCCTCCAGTTTGTCCAGGGAGAGGGAGCCGCGCTGCACAGCATGGATCATGCCTTCGTCCTCGCTTACCGGAATGAATGCCCCGCTCAGCCCGCCCACGGATGAGGACGCCATGGCGCCCCCCTTCTTGACCGCGTCGTTGAGCAGGGCCAATGCGGCCGTCGTGCCGTGGGTGCCGCAGCTTTCAAGCCCCATGGCCTCCAGGATGGCGGCCACGCTGTCGCCCACGGCCGGGGTCGGCGCCAGGGACAGGTCGAGCACACCGAACTGGGCGTTGAGCCTGCGCGCCACTTCCCTTCCCGCCATCTCCCCCATGCGGGTAATCTTGAAGGCCGTCTTCTTGATGCATTCCGCGATATCGCCCAGGGTGGGTTCACACAACGCCCGTACCGCCGCATTGACCACTCCGGGACCGCTGACGCCCACGTTGATCACGCAGTCGGGCTCGCCGACGCCGTGGAAGGCGCCGGCCATGAAGGGATTGTCCTCGGGCGCATTGGCGAACACGACCAGCTTGGCACAGCCGATTCCGCCGCGCTCGCCGGTCAGTTCGGCGGTCTCCTTGATGATACGCCCCATCAGGGCAACAGCGTCCATGTTGATGCCGGCCTTGGTGGTAGCCACGTTGACCGAGGAACAGACTTTTTTCGTCGTGGCCATGGCCCTCGGAATGGAGGTGATGAGCTTCAGGTCACCGGGCGTTGTCCCTTTCTGCACCAGGGCGCTGAAGCCGCCGATGAAGTCGATTCCCGCATCGTGCGCGGCCCGGTCCAGGGTCTCGGCAACGGAAACCAGGTCGTCGGTCCGGCAGCTCTCCGCCACGATGGCGATGGGGGTGACGGAGATGCGCTTGTTGATAATGGGGATGCCGTACAGGCTCTGGATCTCGTCGGTGGTCCTGACCAGGTTTTCGGCGCAGGACAAGATGCGGTCATAGACCTGTTCGTTGAAGATCTTGATGTCGGGATGGCTGCAGCCGCGCAGGTTGATGCCCATGGTGACCGTCCTGATATCCAGGTGTTCGGTGGTCACCATTTTTATGGTTTCGAGGATCTCCTCGGGTTGTATTGGCATTGCCGGGCCTCCTCAGATCCGATGCATGAAGCGGAAAACATCTTCATGCTGCACGATGACCTGCACGCCCAGTTCCTTGCCGATAGCGGTCATGGCCGCCTGGAAGGCGGCAAGGTCGAAATTCTCCGACTTGACTTCGGCCAGCATGATCATGGTGAAGAGATCGGTCATAATGGTCTGCCTGATATCGGCTATATTGACGTTATGTTCGGCCATGACACGGCTGATGCCGGCAACGATACCCACCCGGTCCAGGCCGATGACCGTGATGACGAAACGACTTGATGACATGATATTTCCTTTTGGGTCGGATGTTCATGGAATTGGGGATGACGGTTCAGATTCACGGCATCCTTTTTCGAAGGTCGAAGCATAGCAGATTCACGGGAATAAATAAACAGTCTCCGCCACCTTTATCTCGCCGTAAGTCTCCGCAATCCTTCCCACCACGAACCGGTCCGTTGATTACGGAACCCTCTGCGCGGAGGCGGAAACGGCCTTGAGGATCGCTTCATGCGGTTCCTCGTAGCGCTACGATTACATCAGGACCCTTCCCCCTTTCTTCTTCAGGAAAACAGGGGGGGTGCCCATGGCCTTCTTTGGTTTTGGATTTTTGGATTTTTCCGATTCTTGGGGGTTTTTGATTCTTCTGTCGCTTACGCCCTCAGACCAGGTCGCTGAAGATAAGGTTTGCGGTGATTCGCCCTGATTCGTAAATGGTCGGCAAGCCAGAGCCGGGATGGGTACCGCCGCCGATAAGGTAGCAGTTTCCGATTTCCTCGAACCGGTTGTGGGGCCGGAAATAGAGCATCTGCCCGATAGTGTGTCCCAGATTGAAGGTGACGCCCCCGAAAATGGTGTAGTCTGTTTTCCAGTCCTCGGGAGTTCAGACCGCCCGGTCCGGCCCCTATGACAACGACATGCTTGTCTTTTCTGCTCATAGTTGATTCCGGCTCTCCCGTATTGATTCCGCGATTATCTCACCTACCTGCATGCCGCAGGCCGTAACCATCGGCATCCCGGCACCGGGGTTGATGCTGCCGCCGGTAAAATACAGATTTTTGTAAAGAGAGCTTTTTTTCGACGCCTTGAACGCGAGGTTTTTACAACGGTCGGATACGACGCCGTAGATGGCGCCCCTGTTCGAGTAGTAGTTCCTTTCGATGTCCGGTGGTGTCCACGTTTCCTCCACTACGATATTTCCGCGCAGATCGGTCAAACCCATCCGCTCGCATTTTTCCAGCACCAGCTCCCGCAGTTCGGCATAGTCCTCGGCAGTGACGGGGTTATGCGGGTCGACAGGGGGGATGTGCGGCAGCAGCTTCAGGTTGTCGCAGCCGGCAGGTGCGACGGAAGGGTCGGTACGCGAGGGCGCCACCAGGTAAATGGTCGGATCTTTCGGCAGGCGGTGCCGGTCGAAAACGTCCCGGAAGTGCTCCCTGGAATTTCCGGAAAAGAAGAAATTGTGATGAGCCAGCTGCGGATAGACCTTTTTCACCCCCAGGTGAATTACCAGTCCCGAACAGGCCGGCTCCAGTCTTCTGCGTGTCCAACAGCCTGGAGAGGTTTTCAGCAGTCTCTCGTGGGCCGGGATGAATTCCATGTTGGATATGACAAAATCCGCCGCTACCTGTTCTCCGTCGGCCAGGGTGATACCGGTCACGGCACTCCCCTCGGTATTGATCGCCACCACCTCACGATTGAGATGCAGCTCAACGGACAGCTTTTCCAGGGCCTTTTTCATCCCTTCGGCCAGGCGGTACATCCCTCCCTCCACATACCACAATCCATAGCAGTACTGTACCCAAGGCATCAGGTTGATGACACCCGGTGCATTGAAGGGGGAGGAACCGATGTATTTGGCAAAATAGTCGAAAATCTCCCGCAGCTTCGGGTGGGTGAAAAAGGAAGAGACCCCGTGGTGCATGGATCGGAGCAAGTCGAGCCCGCCCAGGCCCTGCCCCCACAGGTCGCGGAGGATTTCAAGAGGGCTGTCGAACCCCCGCAGATAGGTGCGGTCGGAGAGCTCATACTGCCTCCGGGCATAGGCCATAAACCGGTCAAACTGGGCCGGCGCCTCGGGATCGACGGCGGCCAGGAGCTCTTTTTGCCGTTCCAGGTCGGCCACCAGGTCGATGCAGGTTCCGTCCTCGAAGAAGTTTCGCCAGTGGGTTTCCAGGGGCCGGATCGGAACATGGTCCTCGAGACGAAGGCCGGCTTTGGCAAAGAGTTCCCGGAATACCGAGGGAAGAGTCAGGATGGAGGGGCCCAGGTCGAAGGAAAAACCCTCTTTCCGTGAAATATTGAGTTTTCCCCCGAATTTGTCGTTTTTTTCAAAGACAGCGACATGGAATCCCTTCGATGCGCAGGTTATGGCGGCCGAGAGACCTCCTAGACCGGAGCCGATCACGGCTACCCTCTTTCCAGTATTGTTCATTAGGGTGATTCTCCTTCGGCGGACGGCAGGTTCTACAGTATCGTCGAATGCCGTTGGACCGCTCCTCCAGCAAACCCGGTTTCCCGGGGCAAGAAACAAAAAACATACAGCACCACGGAAGTATACCTGAAAGGTAATGATAGTCGAGACGGAGGACAGCACGGCTGTAAGGACAGCACAGGTGTCAGAGCTACACGCTTCACAATCCTACCAGGAACGCTCGCCATCCGGTTCGGACAGTTCCCCCGACACCTGGAACTTCCGCATGAATCGCCGGTCGATGTAATCCTTGAGGAGAAAGGCAAGCCGCCCGCCCCAGACAAATTCATTTTTCCACAAGATCCCGGTTCCGTCTCCCATGTTCAGGATCAGCAGGTATGCCCCGTCGGGATTGAACGGTATAAGCGCACCCCCTTCCAGGGCCGCCATGAGGTTGTGGAACAGGATCGGGTTCTGCCTCACCGCGTAGACACCGACCTTGGCGAGGGGGGTTCCGGACAGGGAGATGCAGTCACCGCCGCCGAAGATATCCGGATGCTCCGGACAACGCAGGAAGGAATCCACCAGCATCCCGCCGTCGTTCCCGGTGGGCAGGCCGGATGCGGCAAAGATGAGGGACGGTCTGACCCCCACGGCCAGGAAAGCGAAGTCATGGGGGACAACGCTGCCGTCCGACAGCAGGATGCTCGCCTCCTCCACCCTCCGCGAGCGCACCCCCGCCCCCTCCAACAAACGGATGCCCCTTTTTTCCAGGGAACGGAGCGCACGGTTGCGCACCTCTTCCGGGAACCTGCCCAGCACCCGGCTTCCCCCCAGGAGAGTAATTTCCGCTGCACGGCGCCTTCCCTGAACCAACCGCCACGCGTTGGCGGCAACCTCCACCCCGGCCGCCCCCCCGCCGACAACGGTAATCCTGAGGTCACGCCCCTCCATCTCCCGGAGTATCTGTCGTCGGGCGCCATGGAGATTGATGATGGGCTTGACCGGGATTATCCGCTCCGAAGCGGCGGCGAAGGAGTCGAGCGGAACCCCGCTCCCGGTGTTGAAGGAGGCGACGTCGTACCTCACCGCCTCGCCCGATGCGAGGAGAACGGTTTTCCCGGCCGGGTCGATGCGAACCGCCGCGTCCTCACGGAAGGTCGCGCCGCGCTCCTCGGCCATTTTCCGCACATGGAAACGGACCTGGCGCGGCCGGTAGATTCCGGACAGCATGCCCGGGCCCATCCCTGAGTAATAGTGATGGGCATCGGGACTGATCACGGTGACCCGGTACCCCCTGCCGGTAAACTCAGCGAGGCGGAGCAGCACGGTCATGTGCGCGTGTCCGGCGCCGACAATAACGAGGTGCTTTGCCATGTTTCTCCTCCTGAAACCGGAATCGGGAAAACTTCGGTGCTCTCCGCCGCGGCGCTCACCATCGGGTGTTCCGCGACAATGAGGAAGCACTCTGATGAAGTCTATCCCATCGTACTGAATTATCGGGGAATTTCAAATCCTCCCTGCAAGAAATCTCCCCTCCCCACGACCGGCGGGAACGGCACGGAGGAACCGTGGATCCGGCATCAGCATATCCGACTTGTTTCGCCACGCCGGTATGGAGTAGGATGTCTTCCCGTGGGGAGACAGGGCTATGACGATACATGCGCTGGAGCTTTTCTGCGGAATCGGCGGCTTTGCGGCCGCAGCGGCGGGACTTGATGTGGAGATCGTCGGGGCTCTCGACCAGAACCGTGAAGCGCTCGCCGTCTACCGGCTGAACTTCCCCGCTCATCGCGCGGTTCAGGCCGACCTGGAGCGAATCACCGCGGAAGAGCTTGCCTCGTACCATGCGGACTTCTGGTGGTTGTCGCCCCCGTGCCAGCCATACAGCGTGCGGGGCGCACGCCGCGACCTGGCCGATCCCCGGGCGCGAAGCCTTGCGAACATCATGGACGAGCTTCCGCGCATCCCGACAGGACGGCTGCCGACCCACCTGGCGCTGGAAAACGTGGAAGGTTTTTCCCTGTCCAGGGCACGCGAACGCCTGCTCGCCCTGCTCACCGGCAGAGGCTACCGGGTACGGGAATTCCGGCTCTGCCCGTCGCACCTCGGCATCCCCTCCCGCCGGCCGCGCTACTACCTGGCCGCCTCACGATCGGCGGTGCATGAAGTACGGGTTTCGCCGCCCCCTGAGATGAACCCCTTGGCCGGCTACCTTGATCCGACCCTCTCCCGTACCATCCCCGAAACCTTGTTGATGCCTGCCGAAATCCTCGACAGATTCGGGGACGGCCTGCGCATTCTGGACATCGGCGACCCCGATGCCTACACCACCTGCTTCACCTCCGGCTACGGAAGGTCCATCATGCATGCCGGCTCCTACCTCCGACAGGGAACCGCGGTGCGTCGCTTCGCACCCGAAGAGATCGCCCGGCTGTTGCACTTCCCCGACGGCTTCAGCTTCCCGCCGCACATGTCCTGCAGGGCCAGGTGGCGCCTGATCGGAAACAGCCTCTCCGTCATTGCGGTTCGAACGGTACTGGCCGCCTTTCCCTCCCTACACGCCGAACCTGCCTGTCACCCCGGCGGCACAAATCCATCAGGATAAATTTCGCGGGCCGCCTATCCGAGAAAGCGCCGGATCAAAGCCGCGCGCAGCATGAGATCGCCGACCTGCGTCCCGTCGTTCCGATTGGACATTTCTCGTATGCGGCGCACGATTTTCAGATGGTCCGAATCGGGCGAACAGTCGAATCCCGCCTGCTGCAGCGCCCTGCGCAGCGAATCCGTCATGAGCGGGCTCTCCATGTCCGTGAAGCGCAGCGCCTCAGCCACTATCGCCGTAAAGAACGGGTACTCTTCCCGAATGAAGGCCAGGTCGTCCCGGCTCAGGGCGTCGAAGGCTATCAGTTCCGGCGGCAGCCCGAGTGAGTACAGGGAGCACGTGAAGGAAATCGCCCGCGGCAGGCTGACCCCGTCCAGTTCACGCGCGTACCCGAAGAGACCGATATGCAGCTTTCGTGCGCGACGGGACGGAACATGTCCGGCCATGCGGTTTATCTGCGGCGCCAGCTCGACGACGCGGCTGCGATAGGACTCGCTGTACCCCTTCATCAATGCCATCGCCCGCTCCCTGTCGACCGGCGCGGGGCTGCCGATGGGACGGCTTCTCAGGTAATCGCACGCGGTCCTGACCTGCTCGGGAGGGTAGTCGTACTTGAATGCCGACTGGATCGTAAATGTCACCACGCTCGGGTATTCCGTTCCGACCCGTTCCGCCGTCAGCGGCGACAATCCTCCCCGGAAAGGAGCGGATCCCATGCCGATGATGGGATGGATTCGAACGCCGGATCGAACCGCAAGTTCTCCAAAGTCAGCCAGTGCGATCTTGTTGGCGAGTGCCGCGGCGGCCAGCCCGTAGTTCAGGGCCGTGTCCGAGCGCGCAAGGAACACCCGCTGATCGTTCAGATCCTTATCCTCCAGGTACTCCTCCACGATAGCCGCGGCCCGCAGCATGGAGTCCACGTCTTCGAACAACGGGATTACCTGGATGCTCTCGGGGTATGACCTGCCAATCCATTCGGCGATGGTTATGTCGTCGTCGCGGAAGCGGTTATGCTGGCGCGCTATGATCTGATCGGTATAGTAGCGGTAGATGCGATCGAGGCTGCGCGCCGATGTGGTCATGGGAAGGATGACCTCGCAGATGGGAGCGACGCCTCCCCCATAGAAGAGCCGGGCCGCATCGAACGAGCGGGGGATGCTCTCGAGACATTCGAGCAGGATCTTCGCCTCTGCCGGCTCGAAGGTGGGGTTTGGAACCCGCAGTGTCAGGCGGAGATCCTCGCCGAGCACATGGGTCCGGAAAAACTCCTCGTAGAAGGAGAGGAGCTTCTTGACCACGTAGGTGTCGTTTTCCTTCCCCTCCATGTCCCACATCTGCTCATCGCACCCCAGGTGCGAGTAACTGTAAAAGGCCTCGCGAATCTCCTCCTCGCCGGCGAGCACGGAAGACGAGGCGAAGAACGGCACCGTCGCGTTATCAGGGTGCTGGGTACTCATACAGCGGGGAACCTTCATCATCTCTACCTCCTCGTCAGTCGAGCATTCCAGGTTCAGTCAAGTGTTGAGGACAGGGGAAGTCCTGCCATACACCCTGCCCCTTTTTCCCGACACCATGTGTTCTGTCCTGCCTGCACACTATTTTCCGCAAGGTATCCGCGTTTGACTTGGGACGTATCAAGCCCCATGAACCGGCTGTATCGCTCTTTCTCTTCGACTCGATTTCTCCGATATATCTATAGCTGACGATTGAAAGAGTTCGAATCATAGAATCAGCGCATCTGATTTCAAACAGCACTTTTGCGCGCGCCTTTGTTTTGAATGCATTTGCCGCTTCTTCGAATGATATGATACTCACATAATCGTCAAGAACCGTTTCAGGATGTACCGAAGCATATGGCGGGCAATATCGCATTTTCTGTTTTGAGGCCGTCCTTTCCATAACTTCCATTTCGTGCCTTTTTCTTACCGAAACAATATCGGACAGGTTGAATGATAGCGTCCATACTTTGATTGACCTGTTCCCGGTGTATTCAAGGCTTTCCGAATCGAAAAAAACTATTGTCTGCCGACCGTTGGGCAGCGCAGCGCCACCCAGGTATTTCCACTCTGCCCCGACAGCTTCCACTCCCGGCAACACTAATGAAAGTACAATCAGAAGACCGATATTGTATATTCTTTGATGATCATGGCGCCGACTCATTTCTTTCATTGCCCCAAATGGTTCAGCAGTGCGGTCATTCTTTCCGCAAGCGCAGTGTCTCTTGTGCCCTTTCCCGCACCGTCCCGGCCACAGTGCTCACAGTGCTTGAATCTCTGTCGGCAATCATTCCCGGCTCGGTAATCGTACCACATCCCTGTTCAAGGACAAGCCAAGCGCAGCACCGCGAGTTGCCGACAGGTTCCGGTATTTCCCCTCAATCGAGAGATACGTTTTCTCGATCCCCTATTCATGACAAAAAGCCGCAAGAATAAATTGATGTCCGCCGTTTCTCTCAATCGCGCGATTAGATGGTACAATCAGCAGGCAGTCTATTCCGAAATCCACGGAGGATACTATGAATATCGGTTTTGTTGGACTTGGGATCATGGGTAGCGCAATGGCCATGAATCTCGTCAAGGCAGGATTCAGGGTCACGGTGTGGAACCGGACAAAGGAGAAAAGCGGGCCGCTGGTTGAAGCAGGCGCCCGGGTGGCCTCCTCGCCGCGGTGCGTGGCAGAGGCATCGGAGATCGTGTTTGCCATGATGGCCACTCCGTCTGCAGTGAAATCGGTGCGTGACGGGGAGGACGGAATCATCGCCGGCCTGGACTCCGGCAGGGGGTACGTGGACATGTCCACCATTGATGCAGAAACATCAGGGGAGTCGTGGCGTCTTGCCCATGAAAAAGGCGCGCTCTTCCTGGAAGCGCCTGTTGCCGGGAGCAGAAAACCGGCTGAGGAAGGGACCCTGACCATTATGGCGGCAGGAGACGGGGCGCTGTACGACAAATCACTGCCTGCACTGGAAAAAATGGGGAAGAAAATCCTGTTCCTGGGCGAGGTTGGCAACGGGACACGCATGAAGCTGGCGAACAACCTGGTAATGGGCGGCATGCTGGCGGCACTGTGCGAAGGACTGTCACTGGCGGCAAAAAGCGGCCTGGACCCCCGCCGGCTTCTCGAAGTGCTCGATTCGGGGGCCATGACCAATCCGATGTTCCGCTTGAAGGGGGGCATGATTGCCGAGGGAGGGGAGTTTCCTGCCGCGTTTCCCCTGAAGCACATGCAGAAAGACCTGCGGCTGGCCCTCCAGATGGCCGACCAGATCGGACAGCCGCTGTTCGCCGCCGCTGCGGTGAACGAACTCTTCAAGACGGCCCTCCGGGAAGGTCTGGGAGATTGCGATTTTGCCGCGGTCAGCCGTGTCATAGGGAAATAGCGCGGACCATTGCCTTGGGAAAACGTGCGGGGACAACCCGACCTCTTCTCTTGTCATAGCCTGATGTTCAACCGTATCGCATTTAAGTTTTCCCGGGAGGATCCGATACAATAACGAATCAGCCGGATCAACGGAGTGTGGAATTCATCAGCGAATCCTCCCTTACCCTTCCCGGCAGGATACGACATACAACGGGAGGCTCTCGTGAATACACGCTACAGGAATTTGAGACGTATCGGCCTGCTTTTCGCCCTGATACTCCAGGTGCAGCTTGCGGCATGCGGTGGCGGCACCGGCGCCCCGACAAGCAAAAACGACAGCTTCCCCGCGATTGTTTTCTCGGATGTCCATTTCAATCCTTTTTACGACCCATCTCTTTTTCAGAAGCTCGTCTCCGCCGATGCCGGCCAATGGGCGAGCATTTTCGAGACATCGAGCATAAAAGCGCCTTCGGCATGGGGCAGCGATACCAACTACCCCTTGCTTGCCCTTGCACTCTCGCGCATACGGCAGAACCTGGGAGCGAGTCCGCTCGTCATCTATACCGGCGATATTCTCGGGCATAACTTTCCGCAGACGTTTTTCGCTCTTTCCGGGAGCCATGACCCTCCGGACGCCGCTGACATCGCGGCCATGAAGGCCTTTGCCGACAAGACGGTTGCCTTCTTCATGGACCAGGTGAGGTCGTCCGTGGGAAACATTCCGGTGGTATTCGCTGTCGGAAACAGCGACTCATACTCAGGTCTTGGACCGGAAAGCAGTTTTCTCGGCAATACGGCGGAGCTTTATTATACAAAATTTTTGAATGGCACCGCGGACCATCAGGCATTTCTGGATACCTTCAAGGCTGGAGGGTATTATTCCGCGGAGCCGCCAGGGACGAATCTGATGGTGATAGGGCTCAATACCGTCATTTTCTCCGCTCAATTCGGCGCTATCGAGAAAAGTGCGGTAGACGCCGAACTTGCCTGGCTTGACTCACGACTCGCATCAGCCAGGGCTGCCGGCAAAAAAGTATGGCTCCTGATGCATATCCCTCCCGGCGCGGATATCTATTCAACCGCCCAAAAGGTCGACACCGGCGGCCACATCGCAACTGCCTCGATGATGTGGAACCAGGATTATCAGGCACGGTTTCTGAAAATTCTTTCGCGGTATCCGGGAATTACAGCCCTGACACTTGCCGCGCATACCCATATGGACGAATACCGCATCCTGTCACCTTCCAATGTTCTTGAAATAACCCCTGCCGTCAGTCCGATCTTCGGCAACAACCCGGCATTCAAAGTCTTTGCCTTTGCCAAAGACACCTTGAGACCCATCGACTACAGAACCCTGAACTATGACCTCGCAACCACTCCGGAACAGTTCGACAGCTATTACACCTTTTCGGAAGCCTACTCCGCTCAAGGCCTTCTGGACAATTCACTGGCAGAACTTTTTCCGGCACTTGCCAAGAACGATACGAAACAGGCACAGTACCGAGGACACTATTTTTCCGGACATAATTATTCGATTCCCGCCGCCAATACCCAGAATCCAATCACCAATGGGAACTGGCCGGTGTACTGGTGCGGCATTGCAAATATGGGGCACCAAGAGCTTCTGGATTGCGTGAACGCCTATTGATGTGCACCATCGAATCATCCGAGGAGCGGTATGGCATTTTAGTCCCACGTCAGGCCCAGTTTACTCCCGCCGCTCCGTTCGTGTTTACGAAACGTTTCCATATCTTCGTCCGATGACGAGGTTGAAAACTCCGGCCAGCCAGTTACATATACTGTCCCGGAAATCCTGTCCCGGAAATCCCCCGAACAAGCATGCCGGCGCCATGAGAAGCCTCGAAAGTTCCTTCATTGCCCACCTCCTCAGCGGAAATCCGTACACACAATACCCGGCAGACACCCAGCGGTTTCTCAGCGTTTCACCATCAGCGGGAGTGATGGGCATCGGGACTGAGCACGGTGACCCGGCACACCTTTCCTGTACACTCCGCAAGGCGCAGCAGCACGGCCATGTGCGCATGTCCGCAGCCGACAATGACGAGATGCCTTGTCACGTTTCCCTCCCGTGCTGCAGCCGACTACGGCTTGTTCATCTGTTATGCAATTGACTACATAGTAATCACATTCTACCTGCAATCCTGCCCTTGAAAAGCGCTCATGCTCTCCGACACCGCGAAACGCGGGCAAACAGGTCGTTTCCTGGACGCCTCATACTGGCCGCTTTTTTGCAAACACATCAGCAGACGATACTTTTTCTGCCCCTCCCCATCGGCTCGGCGCAACGGCAGCCGGCAGGAGGCAGGGGTACCAGGGGGCATTTCCATGATAGCGACCACGGAAATCGATGAACGCCATACCACAGGCAGAGCGCCAAACGGTTGTGAGACCCGCCGGACACCGTCGGGGACGCTGGAATTGAAAATGTGGGGGAGATTTCCGCCGGGGTGGGCCGGCGCACTGGCGGGCGGGTTGTCGCACAAGGGGATCAGCATCCTGAGGGGTTCCGCGAAAAAGGTTTCAACCTCATGGGAAGCCGTCTTCGAGACAGACACCTCACGGTGCTTCTCGGATCCGGGCAGGATAGACTTTTGCGCTCTTGCCCGGGAAGAAAGGGAGACCACCCTTGTCACGGACATATCGCTGACGGAATTTTCTCTGAGCAAGACCGAGGCGCACGGCGGCGCCCTCATCCTGGAAATCAGGGCAGCCGACCAGTTGGGCTTCCTGGCCTCCCTGCTCAACCACCTGGCCTTCCTGTTTCTGTTCCCTGAGGAGATGCACATCGAAACCGTACACGGCAAAGCCGTGGACCGTTTCCGGCTCAAGGGAATCGGCGGGACCGCTCCATCGGATTCCGCCCGGGACGCACTGCGGCGAAAGCTCCAGGACCTGATTGCGAAATAGCCGCTCCGCCAAGTACTTCAGGGTGAGACCGTTCAGAGAAACGCAGGCTCCGGAATTTCAGGGACACCTCCATCTCATTCAAGCCCCTCCGGAACCTTCAACATCCGCTCACTTCGCCAGACGCGAACAATCGAGATGCGTGTGCCATCGATACGATAGACGATACGAAACGGCGGGTAAATGATCTCGCGAAGATTAGGCAACTCGAATTCCGGCACGATACGCCCGCTTTCCGGGAAATCGGCAAGACGTTCAACGTGGTCGATAACCTCTCCCACCAGCCGGTTGCCTACCTCAGGAACCCCCTGGTCGGCATACCAGGAAAGAATATCCTCGAGATCGCCGACTGCCGACGCGGAAAATTCCATGACGTTCCTCTGAGCCATGGAATCATGCCAGCCCGAGACGTTTCTTTGCGTCCGCCAGGCTCAGGGTCCGCCCCTGCTCAATATCAACGAGTCCCTGGACGACCGCCTTCAGAAAGGCCCGCTCCTCGGCGTCGGTTTCGTAGTCCCTGACCGATTGCACGACGGCTACCCCCCGGCCCCGGCTCGTCAGGAGCACCGGCCGGTGGGTCTTGTCCACTTGGTTGACAATGCGCCCCGGATTGACCTTCAAATCGGACAAGGGGACGACATCCTCTGAAAACTTCGTGTTCATCTTCACACGACCTCCTGACAAGTGCGATTATTTAACCTGATGATAGCACCTGTTGAGCGACCAGGCAAACGATAGTTGGAAGCTATCAACTGAAATTTTTGCCCATCAGCTCTCCTTGCCCATCAGAAAATCCGGATCCTGATACGCCGGGTTCGGATACGAATAAAAACCACGGCCGCTTTTTGTGCCCAGCCATCCTTTATCAACATACTCCCTTTTAATGAATTCCGCGTTTATGCGGGTTTGCGGGTCGTTGCGGGCAACATTCGAGGATTCCGTAATGTGCAATACGGTATCAAGGCCGACATTGTCCAGCATGCCGAGCGGCCCGACGGGCATTTTCATGATTCCCATCCAGGCGCGATCAACATCGTGCACCGACGCGACGCCATTGGCGACCAGGGCAATCGCCGCGGAGTTCAGGGGGCCGTACATGGCGTTGAAAACATACCCGTGATTTTCCTTGCGGAGAACCATGGGTATCTGGTTGATGGATCGGGCAAAATCGCGGACCAGCGTTACCACGTCCGCCGCGGTTCCGGGATGGGGCATGACATCGGCCACGTTCCCGACCCAGACCGGCTGGTGGAAATGGAACGCGAGGAATCGCTCCGGCCGGCCGGTGGCTTCGGCGATTACCGAGGGGACCAGCATGGAGGTATTGGTGGTAAAAATGGTCCGGCTGGGGCACAGCTCGTTGAAGCGGGCAAACACTTTCCCCTTCAGGGCGGGATCCTCGGGAATCGATTCGTTGAGCAGGTCCGCCTCCCGGGCCGCCTCCGCCGCATCGGTCGTGGCGGCAATCCCGGCAAGGGCTTGTTCTGCTCTCCGTCTCTCCAGATGACCACCGTTGACGAGGCTGTCCGCATAGGCGCCGAGCCGCTTGAGAGATGTATCCAGGGCAGCCCCGTCTATGTCGTAGAGAGTGACTCCGAAGCCATGGGCCGCGCACTGGAAGGCGATCTGCCGGCCCATGGTCCCACTTCCGACAATCAGCACTTTCCTGATATCTTTCAGTTCCATTAAAGCGCTCCTTTCCTTTGGCACGCATGCACGCAGTTTATTCCGCGGAGTTCCTGTCATGCATGACTTTTCTATATCCCATTCTCCTTTGTGTCTATTCCAACGGTTTCAGCTCTGAATCGGGAGCATCCTTCCCTTTGACGTAAACCTTGGCCGGGTCCCGTGAAGTTGCCGCGAAGAGCTTCCCTCCGTTCTGATGCGCCGCGGTAATGCTGTAGCCTGCCTCCCCCTCCCGAAATGGATTCCAGCATCCTGCCCGTATCTCTTTTCACCAGGCAGCCTTGATGTTTTTTTACCTGAACAACATTCTGATAACAATTTAATTTTTTACCATTAAGAGGAAGGGGATCGCGCGGCGCATTCAGCGGGAAACCTGTCATACCCCTTCAGACTGACAGGGCAACCAACCCGACAACACTATACCGCGCCAGTTTGCCTGCCAGGACCAGGATCGAGAAACGGCCGAGGTTGACACGCAGCATCCCGCCCACCAGACAGAGAGGGTCTCCCAGGACAGGCACCCAGGAAAACAGGAGAGACCAGGAACCGTACCGTGCGTAGAACCTTTCGGCCCTTTTCCTGGCTTCATCGCTGACGCGCAACACCCGGCCGATGAGGAAGGGGCCGCCATACAGACCGACAGCATATGTGGTGCAGGCGCCAAGCGTATTGCCGGCGGTTGCGACGGCAATGGAGAGCGCAGGATCGCTGCCTTTCACGAGCATCGCCACCAGCATCCATTCCGACCCGAGCGGCAGGACCGTCGAGGCGAGGAAACTCAGGAGAAAGAGCGCCGGATATCCGTGGCTTGCCAAAAGTTCGGTCATAAACGAAAGCGCCTCATTAGGAACCGGACCCGCCCTGCCGGCAGGGTGTGACGGCACCGGTGGACAGTCTCATATATACCGCTGCCGCAGCATCTCGGCGGCGCTCTCGTCCAGCATCTCCCTGCGGCGTACCTGGTCGAAGTGGGCCAGCAGGTCGTCGGGACGCAACCGCTTCTTGGCCTCCCCTTCCAGGTCCCGGACGACCTCCCCCCTGTGCATCATGAGCAGGCGGTCGCCCAGGTTGGCGGCCTGGTGCATGGAGTGGGTCACCATCAGGGTGGTCAAGCGGCTCGCGGCGACGATCTCGCTGGTGAGGGTGATGATTCGTTCGGCGCTGCGCGGGTCGAGGGCCGCGGTATGCTCGTCCAGGAGCAGCAGCGACGGGCGCTGCCAGGTGGCCATGAGCAGGGTCAGGGCCTGGCGCTGGCCTCCGGAGAGTCCGCCGATGTTGGTATGGAGCCGGTCTTCCAGCCCCATTCCGAGGACCCGCACGCGGTCTCTGCATTCGTCCAGCAGGCTGCGGCACAGGGCCCACCCCATGCCGGGAAAACGGCCCCGCCGCGCGGCCATGGCAAGGTTCTCGGCAATGGTCATGCCCGGGGCCGTGCCGCTGAAGGGGTTCTGGAACACCCGGCCGATGAGCCTGGCCCGCCGATGTTCGGGCCAGGCGCTGATGTCCCGGCCTGCCAGTGCCACGCTCCCCTCATCCGGGAGAAAGGCGCCGGCCACGGCGTTCAGCAGGGTGGACTTGCCCGAGCCGTTGGTGCCGATGACCACCGCGAAGGTCCCGTCGTGGATGTGTAGGCTTACCCCGCGCAAGGCCCGCACCTCGTTGGGGGTGCCGGGGTGGAAGGTCTTGCGGTAGTCGCGTATCTCAAGCATGGCTGCCTCCCTTCCGGCGGGCCGCCAGGCTTCCCAGCCACGCCGGCAGCACCAGTGCCGCGAACACGCACAAGGCGGTGATCAGCTTCAGATCGTTGGGATTGAGCCCGAAGCGCAGGGCTATGGCCACCAGCAGGCGGAACAGCAGGGATCCGATGAGCGCGCCGCAGACCGTCAGGCCGAGACCGCCGCCGCGCACCAGCGACTCGCCGATGATGACGCTGGCCAGGCCCCATACCAGCATGCCGATTCCCATCTGTACATCGGCAAACCCCTGGTACTGCGTCAGCAGCGCGCCGGACAGGGCGATCAGGCCGTTGGCCAGGGCCAGCCCCAGGGTGATCATGAGGCCGGTTTCGGTCCCCTGCGCCCGTACCATCTGCGGGTTATCGCCGGTGGCCCGCATGGCCGTCCCCAGGTCGGTCCTGAAGAAGAGATAGACCAGCAGCATGATCATCAGGACCAGCAGGGAGGCCGCAAGCAGGATCGACAGATCCCGCGGCGCCACCTCCCACCCCCAGAGCAGGATGCTCTTCCCCGTACCGAAGAACGTCGCGCCGAACCGCTCGGCCGATGAGGCCAGGGTGTTGACCGACAGCAGGGAAATATTGCTCTTTCCCATCACCCGCAGATTGACCGAGTAGAGGGCAGTCATGGTGAGAATGCCGGACAGGATCGGGTGGATCCGGCAGCGGGTGTGCAGGAGCCCGGTAACCAGCCCGGCCATGACCCCGGCAAGGGCCGCCGCCAGGGTTGCGATAGCGGGGGAGACCCCGTCCACCAGCAGCACGGCCGCCACCGCGCCGCCAAGGGTGATGGAGCCGTCGGCGGTCATATCCGGAAAATCGAAGATACGGAATGCGATATAGACCCCCAGCGCCAGAAGCGCCAGGATCAATCCGATGGTCAGGGAACCGAGCAGCAGGCTCATGGCCTCACCTCCCCCATTTTCGCCGGGCCGCACCAAACCGCGCCCCGCAGGAAACGGCTCTCGCCGATCCCTGTAATGGGCCGTGTGTCGTTCAGCAGGTGCGCCATGCCGAGCAGGTTCCGGGTCTGCATCAGACCGGCAACCGTGGGCGCAAGCTCAAGCACGCCTTCGGGCAGTGCACGGTAGGAGAGCGCCGCGGCATGGAAATGCCCGGAAAGCGCCCCGTCCCCCAGGGGCCTGACAAAGGGGTCCAGGCGCGGATCTTCCCCTTGCAGCGCGATACCGCACACCAGTGCGAGCGAACCGGGCCACTGGGGCTCGCTGGTCAGGGCCAGGCGATCCCGCACGCCGGGAAAGGCAAACAGAGGCGCGTCGTCCGAAAATGTAGGCGAGCGGAGCAGGGACGCACCCACCAGGCCGTCGGTCTCGGCTATCATTGCCAGTGCGATACAGTCAGCCGTGCAGATCGACAGTGCGGTTGCCGCCAGGCGGGAAAAAGGGATCGGATCGTCGGCGGAGTCGGCGCCGAACGTGAAGAAACGGGCGAAAATTCCCTGACAGACAACCGCATACAGCGCCTGCACGCCGGGGACGAAATCGCCCGCCTGCGTCAGGAAGTCGGGGGTATGGCCGCTCTCGGCAGGGAGGGTGATGGCGCTCCCCCCGAGGGACATGAATTCGCCGAACTGCTCGCGGCAGTCCGTGAAATCGTCGCCGAATCCGCCGATACCCACGGCAATGGCGTCACTCGGCAGGCGCACGCGGGATGATTCCAGGAACTTCCCCTCTTCCAGCTGCCGGGGATCCCCCACGGTGCGCAGCGACATGACCGCTCCGGGGAACGGGGAAAAGACGGTTATGCCGCCGCCATCCAGCACTACCTCCCCGTCACCGGCGCCGCCGGCTGCGGCTGCTTCCCGCCCTGGCCGCTCATCCTCCGGTCTTTCGGCCACAAACAGGTCGAGAAGGCCGGAGAGCGTCAGCACGTTGGCGACATTTTCCGACGGCGACAGGATCAGCAGGCTCCCCTGCAGCGACGCCAACTCCTTGCGGTATTTCAGCAGGATGCGGATTCCGGCGGAACTGAGGAAGGTGATCCCGGACATCTCCAGGTAGATCCGCCGGCTGCCGTCCCGCACCGCGTCCGCCAATTCACGGTCGAGGCTGTCGGCCCACTGGGCGTTCAGGCGGCCGGCAATGCCCACTTCAAGCCACTGTTCATGTTTCGTGCGAACGATTTCCATCAGTCCACCACCTTGTCGGCCCGGTCCAGCACGCTCCGGGGAATCCGCAGACCGTACTTCGCGGCATTTTTTCGCGACACTACCAGGTTGTTTCGCCCCAGCGGCGTGAAGGGGATACGGGCCGGGTCTTCCCCCCGCATCACCCGCAGGGCCAGATGGGCCGCCAGCCGACCTCCCTCCCGGTAATCACGGGCCAGGGCGAGGGCTGCGCCATCATCGACCGCCTTAGAGACGAAGGCGAACAGCGGCACCCCTGCCCTGTCGGCTGAGGTTGCGATGGTCCCCATGGCGCTGCCGGTTGCGTTGTCGGAGATCTGGGTAATGGCCTGGATCCCCTTGCCGGCCAGGGCAAGGGACGCATCCGCCACCTCCGTCGTGGAGGAGACCGCGACCGACTCCACCCGCAGTCCTTTAGCCGAGGCGGCCTTTACCAGCGCGTCACGGTAGAGCACGGAGTTGACCTCGGATGGGGTATAGAGGGTGCCGATTCGCTTGACGCCGGGCAGGCACTCGCGCACCACCGCGATCATCCCGTCGAAATCGCTCATGGTGGTGACACCGGTAACATTGGGCAGGTGATCGTCGATGCTCCTGCCGGCCCCGGCCAGCACACCGTCAGCCACGATGGTAAAGATGATAGGAATCTTTTGTATCTTTCCGATGGCGGTCTGCAGGGTCGACGTGGAGGTGGTGATGATCAGATCCGGCCTGTCGGTCAGGGCCGCGTCCACGATCCCGTTCAACACCGCAATGTCCCCGTGCGCCGCGCGGCGCTTCAGAGTGTAGTCGCGCCCCTCCCGCAGCCCCAGGGCCTGCATCTCGGCAAAAAGCCCCTCGTGGGTCTCTTCGGTGGTGATGGCGTCGGCGTAATCGATGAGCTGGATATTCCAGAGCCGCGATAGCGGCGCCTGCTCCCTGGAGATGGAAGATATGCTCCGCACGGTGCGTCCCGATTCGTCGATGAGGATGGCGGCGCCGGCACGGGTGCTCTCGTCCACGCGCCATTTCTCCCGCACCCCCTTCAGGGCCGCGAGATTCAGGGCAAGCTGGCGGGGGACGACATTGTTCACCGGTACGGTTGCCGGGTCGAGACCTTTCAGGACCCTGGCCGCAAGAATGCCGGTCCGGCGGCCCACTTCCACGTAATCCGCCCCCAGGGAAAGAAACGCCCCGGCCTTGAGGTGTGACGGCGCGTTGGTCAGGACCGGTATTCCGGCCTGGCGTCCCGCCTTTACCATTGAATCCATGGCCAGTTCCACGGTGTTGTCGCCGCCGATCCAGAGCGCCTGGACTCCCTTCCCGGTCAGGGACGCGGCAGCCTCGGCCACGCCGGCCGAGTTTTCCACCTGCGCCTCCAGCAGATGAATTCCGAGACGTGCGCATTCATCCCGAGCAAGGAGCAGGCAGGCCTCGGACGCCGCATCGCCCGGATTCCAGACCACGCCCACGCTCCGCAGGCCCGGCAGCAGTCTCTTTGCCAGCCGGAAGGTCTCCCGAACCGGCTGAAAGGTGCCGATTCCGGTCAGGTGGGGCGGATGCCCGCCGCGGGTGACCCCCACGCCGGCGGCAAACGGGTCTGTTACCGCGCCGAAGACGTGCCGGATCTTCCCGTCCCTGTTGACGGTGGCCATCACCTGCAGCAGCGGCGTGCTGAAGGTGATCACCAGACGGTTTCCGCCCTCGATGATTGACCGCGCCATGGCATTGGCCGTGGCAAGGTCGTTCTCCGCATTGAATGTCCGGACCTGCACGTCACGCCCGGGCTCCACCCCCTGTTCGGCCAGTCCTTGCAGCGCACCGGCAACGCACTCGTCCAGCACCGGCCGGGAGGCAAACTGGAAGATAGCGATTTGGGGCAGGTCGCCTATCGCAGTGGTTCGATGCATGCGGTCCGTAATCAGCAGCAGCGCGGATGCTGTGATGATCAGCAGGATGCCGGGGAAGAGACGTCGGACACCATCGATCAAGCCGCCGAGTACGGAATGCCGGTTGCCGGAAGAGTTCGTGTCTGTACTGTTCATGATTTCCCAGCCATGTGAGATAGCATCGATGCGAAATCTCCGATTCATAACAATCGACTTCCGAATTGGCACTACTTACATGAAACAACTGCTCAGATCAACGGTTTTTCCCGTTTTTTCAATAGATAACACGACACAAAAAAGCCCCATGGGTGGAGCATGTCCATAGCCATGGGGCAACCTGAACCGTCGGTTCCTTCTCATGCCTTTCTATTTCACACCGGACTTCAACCGCTCCTGTTCGAGCTTCAGTTTTTCGATTTCCAACCGTATCCGTTCCAGTTCCACCTGCAGCTTCAACTTCTCCAGTTCTGCGGCCTCATTCACGGTCACCGGCGCTGCCGCGGGTACGGCCGCGGGCGTCCTTTTCTGAATAGTGGCTGTCATGGCTTGCGTAAAACAATCGGTATAGCCGCCGGTCTTGAAGAGGGGATTGGTAATTCCCGAACAATGACCGTTATCCCCGCAGCAATCAAACCGGAACCGCTCCACATCCTTCAGGTCGACCCATGCAGTGTTCTCTCCGGCCTTCGAGTTCTGACCGTTTTTCCAGTACCGGACATGAGCCCTGCCGCCCTCAATCGACTCGGAAGCACTGATGCCCAGCCATTCATTCTTGCTTTCAAAGGCAACCAGCGGGAAGTCCCTGGGTACCGTGGCGACTACCGCATCCCCCTCGGAACGCTGATAAACCTTCGTTCCGTCCGACTTGGCGAGATACCCCACGCCGACCAGGTCCGCGCTGTCATACACTGGCCCGGCCTGACTGATTGAAGGAGCAGACAAAAAGAACACTGGCAAAAGAAAGAGAAAATATTTCATTGTCAAGCCATCCTTTCATTTCAACATTCCAGTACCCTTTGACGCTCGAAAGAAGTATCACAAAGGCAGAAAAAGAACAAAAGGGGTTCCGGCTTACGCCGAAACCCCTTGTATTTACTGGCGTCCCCGAGACGATTCGAACGTCCGACCCCTTCCTTAGGAGGGAAGTGCTCTATCCTGCTGAGCTACGGGGACAGAAAGATATTTTTTATATACCAGCCGCCTCGGTTTGCGCAAGGAGTTTTTTCACTCGGCGGTTCCCTGGAACCCCATGACTATCTGCTCAGAAAGTCAGCAGGGAAAAGACCTTGCCGGAAGGCAGCCGGTTCCTGCCGTTCAGGAAAGCCAGCTCCGCCATGAAGCAGCACTCGACAATCTCCCCTCCCATGGAGTTAACCATCTCCACGACCGCGGATATGGTCCCGCCGGTGGCCAGCAGGTCGTCGGCGATAAGTACCCGCTCCCCTTTGGAGATTGCGCCCACATGGATCTCCAACGTGTCGGTGCCGTACTCCAGTTCGTATGTCTTCTTGATGGTTTCGCCGGGAAGTTTCCCCGGTTTTCTCACCAGCACGACACCCGCTCCCAGCTTGTAGGCCAGGGCCGCGCCGATTACGAATCCACGCGCCTCCACCCCCACGACCTTGTCAATCTTCTTGCCCACGTAGCGGTGGGCGATAAGGTCAACCATCCTCTGGTATGACGGCGCATCGGCAAGCAGTGTCGTGATATCCTTGAAAATAATCCCCTTTTTCGGAAAATCGGGGATATCCCTGATGAAGTGCTTCAGATCTTCCATGAAATCTCCTAGTTCTCTTTACACGTAGTGCCGAGCTTGGGACTGCTCGCCTGCAGCATCTTTCTCAATTTTTCCAGCGATTTTGCCTCAATCTGTCGGATCCGCTCCCGTGTGACGCCGAAACTCCGCCCGATGGTGTCCAGGGTCTGCGGCTCCTTGTCCTCCAGCCCGAAGCGCATGGTGATTATCTTCCGTTCATTCTCCGAGAGTCCGGCGAGCCATTCGCTGACCCGCTCGAATTTGTTGATATCCTCCAGCAGCGTCTCCGGCGACAATGTCGAGGTGTCCTCTATGGTGTCGATGAGGAAGTAGTCGTTGTTCTCGCCCATGGGCATCTCGATTGAGTAGGTCTTTTTCAGGAGCACCATCAGCCTCCTCACATATGCGGGGTTGACCCCCATCTCGGCCGAGACCTCCTTGATGGTCGGCTCGCGGTTCAATCGCTGGACGAGGATCCGCGTGACCTTCAGCATGCGGTTGATGTCATCCGAGACATGGACCGGGAGGCGGATTATCCTTGACTGGTTCACCAGCGCCCGTTCTATGGACTGGCGGATCCACCAGGTCGCATAGGTGGAGAAGCGGCACTCCTTGGAAAGCTTGAAGCGCTCAACCGCCTTGATAAGGCCGATGTTCCCCTCTTCGATGAGGTCGATAAAGGGAAGTCCCCTGTTGATGTAGCGCTTGGCTATCTTCACCACCAGCCGCAGGTTCGATTCTATCATCCGATCGCGGGCTGCCTTGTCTCCCTGGTCAATCCTGGCGGCCAGTTCCTTTTCCTCATCCGCGGTGAGGAGCGTCGTCTTCTGGATCTCGCGGAGGTAATGCTTGATGGCGTCGTCATAGTGGCCGTCGTAGACGGGCTTGGCCTCTTCTTCCGGCTCTTCCGCCGATACGTCCTCCTCCGGCTCTTCCGTAGCGCCGGGCTCCTCCTGTTCCTCGATGTTTTCAGGTTCTTCCATGTCTTCCAGAAGTTTATCTTTCACGGCGTTTCCCTTCAGGTGGAGTTGTCAATGGAAAACTTCTTCGATCCGTGCGGCCGTTACTCGCTCTCCCATCCGTGCTTTCCGACAAGCTTTACGAAGCGGCAGCCGATGGAATCCTCAATGGTGCAGGAGCCGTCCCGCTGCCTGACGATCCGGACCAGGGTCTGGGAAAACTGGTCACCCACGGGGAGCACCAGTCTTCCTCCAACCGCAAGTTGCGACACGAGCGTATTCGGTATCTCAGGCGCTCCCGCGGTTACCAGGATGGCGTCGAAGGGGGCTTCCTCCTCCCACCCGCAGGTCCCGTCCGCCACACGGATGTTCACGTTCAGCAGACCGAGACCGTCCAGGACCTTCCGGGCCCGCATGGCGAGCGGACGGATTCGCTCCATGGTGCACACGCGTTCGGCGAGGACCGCGAGGACCGCCGCCTGATACCCGGAACCGGTGCCGATCTCCAGCACCTTCTCCTTCCCTTTCAGCTCCAGAAGCTCCGTCATCAGCGCGACCATATAGGGCTGGGAGATGGTCTGCTTCTCTCCGATGGGCAGGGGATTGTCGTTGTAAGCCTGCGCTGCCATGGCCTCTTCCACGAACAGGTGCCTCGGTATCTTCAGCATCGCCTCGATCACGCGCCGGTCATGGATGCCCCGCGCGACAATCTGGGTTTCAACCATCCTTTTTCGTGCAACTTCGAAATTCATCAAAAACCTCTGTGTAATTCAGGGAGTCAGATATATAACAAACCCCGGATGAAAAGTCTATCCCCACCTGAGTCCGTGGCGTCTTCACGCCGAAGCGAGCGGAATGCCGGGGTTCATCGTCGCTGACGCCGTTTCATGCCGATTACACCGCGTGAACGTCGTCGGGCAGCCTGATTCCGCGGGAATGCAAAAAACCGAGGCATGACGGCGACGCGAAGGCGTGAAGGCGCCACGGACTCAGGTCCTGCCTCATTTCCGAAACGGGAACAAGGAGTGGCTTGTTCGGAGATCCCGGATGGCCGCTACCTCAACTGCCAGGCGCTGAGGGTCTCGAACGAGGCGTAGTTGGTCAGGTCCAGGTGAAGGGGCGTGATGGAGATATGCCCGCGGGAAACCGCATGGTAATCGGTTCCGGGGAGGTCGAGAAAGGTCAGCTCGCCGCTGCCGATCCAGTAGTATTTGCGCCCTCTCGGGTCGACCTTGTCCACGATGCCGCCATCATAGCGGCGCCTTCCCTGCCTGGTGATGAGGGGGGGAAGAAGCTCGCTCCGATCCAGGTCCGGTATATTTACATTCAGGAAGGTGTCGGCCGGAAGCCCGCGGGAAAAAACTTCTCCTGCCAGGCGGGCCGCGAATCCGGCCGCACTGTCGTAGTGCCTCCCCTCCCCGTCCGTACACAGGGAGACGGCAATTGCGGGTATCCCCATCAGCGTCGCCTCCATGGCCGCCGATACCGTACCCGAGTAAGTCACATCATCCCCCAGATTCGATCCTCGGTTGATCCCGGATACCACCACGTCCGGCGTGAAGGAGACGAGGTCGTGGATCCCCAGGTTCACGCAGTCTGTTGGGGTCCCGTCAACAGAAAAGATGTCAGGACCGATGCGGGTTGCGCGCAAGGGGTGGTGAAGGGTCAGCGCATGCCCCACCGCGCTCCTCTCCCGGTCCGGGGCCACCACCGCAACCCGGCCCACCTTCCGCAGCGCCTCGGCAAGCGCCCGTATTCCCGGCGCATGGATCCCGTCGTCATTCGTTACCAGTATCTTGATGCCCATTCACTTCACCGTCCACCCTGAAAATGGCGGTTATCGCCTTACTTTTTCTTCTTCGCCTTTGCCTGGAGCATGTCCCCCAGCGTCCCCATCTTCTTCGGCGCCTCGTCCGCGCGCCGTCGGAATTCGTCGAGGTTCGCCTCTTCCTCTTCCGCGGCGCGGGCGGTTCCGGCAAGCGCCAGGGAAAGGCGGCGGTTTTCCCTATCGAAGCTCTCCACCTTGACCTCAACTGTCTGCCCTTCGGCAAGCACCTCACGGGGATGGCTGATGCGCTTTCCCGCTCCGAGCTTGGAGATGTGGATCAGCCCGTCCACGCCGTCGGAAAGGGTCACAAAGGCGCCGAAAGCAGTCAGTCGCGCCACGACGCCGGTATGGAAAGACCCTTCCGGGTACATCTCACCCACCGTCTCCCACGGATCCGCAAGGGTATCCTTGAGGCTCAGGGAAATCCTCTCCTTCTCCCGATCGATGGACTTGACCATCACCTGAACCTGCTGCCCGACGCTCAGCACATCCCGAACATCCTTGACCCGGCTCCATCCGATTTCAGAAACGGGGAGCAGTCCTTCAATGCCTCCGATATCCACGAAGGCGCCGAAATCCCTCAGCGAGGTAACGGTTCCCGAAACCGTCATCCCCTCGCTGAGGGCTGCCTGTGCCTCTTCCCTGAGCCTTTTCTGCTCTTCCTCCAGCAGGACACGACGGGACACGACAATGTTCCGTCCCCTTTCGCCGTAATCCGTAATGCGGAAGGAAAAATGGGTCCCGATGAACGATTCCGGATTCTCCACCCGCCGCAGCGACATCTGGGAGAAGGGACAGAAGGCGCGGGCGGAGCCGGCCAGCTTCACCTCGTATCCCCCCTTGATCTCCTTCTCGACCACGCCCTCTACCGGGACACCCGCCTGCCAGGCCTCTTCAAGTTGGGCGGTTCCCGAGGAGCCTCCGCCCACCCTCGTGGTAAAACGCATCTCTCCGCGGCTTGACGAGAGGAAATAGGCGGTGATGGTGTCCCCTTCCTTCACCGAAATCGCGCCGTCGGGATCGGTAAATTCCTTCAGGTCGACAACCCCCTCTCCCTTGTGGCCGGTATCGATAAACAGCCATTCGGCACTGACTTTCAGCACCCGTGCCGTCACCTTCTGGCCCGGCGTCAGCCGGCCGCTCTGATTGGAAAGGCTCTGCTCCAGCAGTTCGGCAAAGCTCTCGTCTTCGCTTGTCACTTCACGTTCGTCGTTGTTCGACATGTTCTACTCCTTGTTTTAGTAGTTTATCGGTCAAGTATTTCCCGCGTTTTTTTCAAGAGATCGTAAGGCCTGAACGGTTTCATAATAAAAAACACCTCGTCTTCCGGGATACCCTTCCGGTCGATGATATCCTTCGTATAACCGCTCATGAACAGAACCTTTACTTCAGGGCGAAGGCGCTTTATTTCTTCATACGCCGCTTTTCCATCCTTCTTCGGCATGACCACGTCAAAAACCAGCAAATCGATGCCGGCCCTTTCCCGACCGAACTTCATCACCGCATCCTCGCCGTCCCTGGCGGAAATAACCCGGTAGCCAGCCTCCGACAAGGTAATCTCATCCATCTCGCGAACGATATCGTCATCCTCGGCAAGGAGGATTGTTTCACAACCGCGAGCCATTGCGTAATCCTTGGGCGCTTGAGCAGCTGTTTCGGAAACGGGTCGTTCCACAAGCGGAAGATACACGGAGAAAACGGAACCGACTCCCACGCGGCTCTCAACATCTATGAAACCGTTGTGCTGCTTGACGATCCCGTACACGATGGAAAGCCCGAGACCGGTGCCTTTTCCGGTCTCCTTGGTGGTAAAGAACGGCTCGAATATCTTCTCCCGTATCGCTTCATCAACGCCGCCGCCGGTGTCCGTCACGGAGATGCATGCATAGTCGCCCGGCCTTCCGAATCCGTGTTTTTCAATGAACCGGGTATCCATGGTATACGGCTCGACACGTATCGTCAGAGAGCCGCCGTCGGGCATTGAGTCGACCGCATTCGTTACCAGATTGACGAGCACCTGCCCCATCTGACCCTTGTCGGCATGTACGGTCAACACGTCATCAGGGAATACCGTCCTGAATTCGATGTCCTCGCGAATGACCCTGGCGAGAATCTTCTGGATGTCCGTCACCACTTCCTCGATACTGACGGGCCTTGAATCCAGGACCTGTTTCCTGCTGAAGGCAAGCAGGCCTCGTGTCAGGTCCGCGGCGCGCGTAGCCGATCCGACGATATTTTCAACGGAGGGACGCAGAGGATTGCCCGGCTCGATATTCTTCAGCAGGATATCCGAGTAACCGAAGATAACCGTAAGAATGTTGTTGAAATCGTGGGCGACCCCTCCGGCAAGCAGTCCGACGGCCTCAATTTTCTGTGACTGGAAGAGCTGGCTCTCAAGTGCCTTTCGCTCCTCATCGCTCCTGATTCTGTCGGAAATGTCCCTGATGGAAGCGATATGGACCGGTCTGCCCTGCCAGGAAATGTGCCTGGCCTTGATTTCAACGGGAAATACCGTTCCGTCCTTCCTTCTGTGCCATCGCACCGGAATTGCGGTCAACTCGTTTTGCGTTGCCTGACGGGTCTGTTCCGGCTCGGCTGAAAGGTCCACATTCCTGAGCCGGATGAGTTCCTCCCTGGAATATCCGTACAAAATCGAGGCGGTTTCGTTGACTTCAATGATGTCGCCCCGCTCATTATCGATGAGAAAAATGGCGTCGGACTCCAGTTCGAACAGGGTCCGGTATCTGAACTCGCTTTCCTTTATTTTCTCTTCCGCAATCTTGCGTTCCGTGATGTCCACATGCGTTCCGATCATGCGGGTCGCCCTGCCGCCCGCATCCCTTGTCACGGCCTTGCCCCTGCCGAGAATCCACACCCAATCTCCCCTTTTCGCCTTCATGCGGAATTCCACGTCGAAGCTGTCGGTTCTGTTCTCGATGCAGTCATTGTTTGCCTCGAGGGCGCGTTCGCGATCCGCGGGATGGAGAAGGTCGGCCCAGGTGTGGCTGGTCGAAGAGAACTCTCCCGGCTGATATCCCAGCATGCGAAAGTAGCCGGGACTGAAATACCCCTTGTTTGCGGAGATATCCCAATCCCACAATCCGTCGCGAGTCGCGTCCATAGCGTATGCGAATCGTTCCTCGCTTTCACGGAGGGATTCTTCGGCGCGGATATGCCGGTGGCGGAACGACATCAACGTGCCGAGAAGAGCCGTTCCGGCCGGATAGATTACCATCACCGGCAGGCCGATTCGAATCAGCGTATCCAGGATCATGGGGCCGGGGAGGAGAATCATCAATAAAAGCATCACCAGGTGGACCGCAACGCCGAAAAGATACAGCTCAGGGAGAGATATGTCGGCAAGATTCTCCCGCTTCTTTCTCCAGAGGATGCCGATGAGTCCGGAAGCCAGGATGACGCTCACCCCCATCATGGCGCCGTTACCGCCGAGGTACAGCCGGTACGCGCCTGTCATCGTCATTGCGATGATCGTCGGTACCGTTCCGAAGAACAGGCCGGAGGTACACAGCAGTATCGAGCGGGTGTCGAAGATGACCCCCGAATACCATTGCCAGTGGGAAACCATGACGGCAATGCCGATTCCCCCCAGCAAAAAACCGGTCAGCGCCTTTCTGACGCTTCGGTCCGCATCCTTGTTCTTTGCCAGGGCATCGTACACCAGGCACATGGAGAGAAGGAGCGCGGTATTGTTTATCAGACCCGCAAGTATCCGGATATCCATCAATCACTACTCCAGCGGTTGGTCAGGCATTTCATTTTCCGAACCCCACACTCCCGCATGCATCCGAAAGGTTCCTGTACGGCCCGGCTGCGTTCGCCCTGTTCAGCGGTCGTTCCCTCCGGCGGATCGTGCGGTCTGCTCCTCTTCCAGCAGAAGGAGCACCTCCCGGGCCGCGCACTGTTCCGCGTCCCTCCTGGTCTTGCCGGTTCCCGTGGCGAAATACTCGTCGCCCACCATCACCGTCACCGTAAAAGACAGATTGTGATCGGGACCGGTGATATCGCGCACGAGGTAGCACGGAGGCGTGCAGCGAAGGGAATGGGAGAGCTCCTGGAGCATCGTCTTGTAGTCCCGCGCATCGGCTGCCGTGGCGTCTCTCTCCAGCAGCGGGCCGAAAAGCCGGAGAACAAGGCTCTCCGCTCCGGCAATGCCGCCGTCCAGGCAGACGGCGGCCACGAGCGCCTCGAAGGTATTCGCCAGGACCGACGTTTTGGTCCGGCCCCCGGTATTCTCCTCGGCCCGGCCGAGCCGAAGGAATTCGCCGAGCCGGATCCGTCGGGCGATATCCGCGAGCGTCGGAGCGCCGACCAGGGATGCCCTCATTCTGGAAAGGCTTCCCTCGCCGCATTCCGGGAAAAGCGTCAGCAGCCTGCCGCTCACGACGAAACCCAGGACCGCGTCTCCCAAAAACTCCAGCCGTCCGTTGTCGCGCAATCCCGGTCTGCGTGACTGGAAGACATATGAGCGGTGGGTAAGCGACTCGGCAAGGAGCCGACGGTTGGCGAAACGGTAGCCGATGGCGGACTCCAGCCGTGAAAGCCGCCCGTTTGCGTTTGTGGAGACGGAGTTGAGCATTTTCTCGTTTCCGGGCATGTTCCGGGCCTTCCGGCGATACTCCGGTGAAGGACACGGTATGATTCTAAATGTGTGTAGAGTAACGGATGATCAGGATAAAGGCAACAGAATCCATGGTCCTTCCATTCTCACCCGAAGGATTCCGGCTGACCTTTGGCACGGGATATGCTGAAGCAGTCGGCATACAAGCATCACGCAACATGGTGTCCATCAGGAAACTCCGGATGTGACACCGCATGGTGACAACGCGGCAACGGCGCCCCGGTGGATATCGTCCCCGGGGCGCTGCCGTTCGCGGAGGAGGTGGTCATGGAAAAGGAAAAGCACGGGCCGATAATCATTGACGACACAACATTGCGGGACGGGGAGCAGACCGCGGGGGTCATGTTCACAAGGGCTGAAAAAATCAGCATTGCGCGCATGCTCGATGCAGCCGGGGTGCAGGAAATCGAGTGCGGCATCCCGGCCATGGGCAAAGCGGAACAATCCGCGGTCCGGGCACTGGTGGATCTCGGCCTCCGGGCCCGCCTCATCACCTGGAACCGGGCAGTCGTGTCCGACATCAGGGCAAGCCTGGCATGCGGCGTGACGGCGGTGGATATTTCACTGTCGGTCTCCGACATCATGATAGCCCACAAGCTGCGGAAGTCGAGGGGATGGGTGATGGAACAACTGAAGGAAGCGCTCGGCTTTGCCAAGGAGAATAGTTTGTACGTCTCCGTGGGAGGCGAGGATGCCGGCCGCGCCGATCCCTGCTTCCTGGTCGAGTTGCTCCGGCTGAGCCGATCCATGGGCGCCGACCGCTTCCGGTTCTGCGACACCCTCGGCATCCTCGATCCGTTCGACATGTATGAAAAGATCAGTATGCTCCGTCGCGCCGTACCGGATTTGGACCTGGAAGTCCACACCCACAACGATCTGGGCATGGCCACCGCCAATGCGCTCGCAGGGATCCGGGCCGGGGCCCGTTTTGTCAACACCACGGTGAACGGTCTGGGGGAACGGGCCGGAAACGCGGCACTGGAGGAGGTGGTCATGGCTCTGAAGGTTGCCCGCGGGGTGGATACGGGTATTGATACCCAAAGATTCCGGGACCTGTCCCGCCTTGTCGGAAAGGCGTCCCGCCGGCCGGTGCCGCCGTGGAAAGCGGTTGTCGGCGAACGGGTGTTTGCCCACGAATCGGGCATCCATGCCGACGGCGTAATCAAGAACCCGAAGAATTATGAGGGGTTCGACCCGGCCGAAGTTGGTCTGCGGCGCTACCTGGTGGTGGGGAAACACTCCGGCACAAGCGGTCTGATCGAACGCTTCAAGTCACTGGGCATCATCCTCGAAAAGGAGGATGCAAACCGGCTCCTGCGAAGGGTCCGCGTCATATCCGGACGGCTGAAGCGCCCCCTGTCCGACCATGATCTGCATGCGCTCTACAGGGAGACGGAAAGAAACGTCACGGCCGTCGCATGACGGACAGGGAACGATCCGTGCTTAGGGAAGCCGAAATCAGAGTTCAAAGGAGAACCGACAATGAACAGCATCTTGATCTGCGATGACGAACCCATCATCAGAAGGAACCTGAAAGCGCTGCTGCAGGAGCACGGCTTCCAAGAAATCATTGAAGGGAGCGACGGCGAGGAAGCCGTATCGATGGCGCTTTCCCGCTTCCCCGACATTGCCGTGCTCGACATCTCCATGCCGAAGAAGGACGGAATCACCGCTGCCGTTGAAATCAGGAAACAATTGAAAATACCCATCATCTTTCTTACCGCCTGTCACGATCCCGATGTGGTTGAACGGGCGGTCAAAGCGGGCATTGCAGCGTTCCTGACCAAACCGGTGCGGCCTGAGGAACTGTGGCCGGCAATCGAGCTTGCCTTTGCCCATAACGAGGAGGTTGAACGCCTGAAGGAACAGGTCGACGACCTGAAGGAGACCCTGGAGACCCGCAAAGTGATAGAGAAGGCAAAGGGTCTGCTGATGAAGAACCACGACCTCGGAGAAGCGGAGGCATTCCGCAGGATGCAGAAACTGGCAATGGACAAGAGGAAGTCGCTCCGCCAGATAGCCGATGCCATCCTGCTGACGGAACAGTGATTACTTTTCGGGCATGGCGCATGCCGTTGCGCCATGCCCGGCATTCACCCCTGACATTTGCTTACATTTTGGGCGCAATTCTATTTATTTTGCATCCCCCCCCGCACCATCCGTCCCAAAGTGACGAAATTTCAACACGTATCGGTTTGGCACGATGAGTGCTTTCCGGAATGACATAACCGACAGCGAATACATCGAACGTATTCATTCCACGCAGCAGGCAACGGCGCCTCAGGTTCAAACCAGGGGCGCCTTTTTTTTGCCCCGCATAATCTACCGTTCCGCGGATTCCGCGGACAAAAGGAGAAACATCATGAGACAGATCGCAATCTACGGTAAAGGCGGAATCGGCAAATCCACGACGACCCAGAACACGGTTGCCGGCCTGGCATCCCTCGGCAAAAAGGTCATGATCGTCGGCTGCGACCCCAAGGCGGACTCAACCCGCCTGATGCTCCACGCCAAGGCCCAGGCCACGGTCATGGACCTGGTAAGGGAGCTGGGCACCGTGGAAGACCTGGAACTGGAAGACGTGCTCAAGGTCGGCTACGGGGACGTGAAGTGCGTCGAATCGGGCGGTCCGGAGCCCGGCGTAGGCTGCGCGGGCCGCGGCGTCATCACCGCCATCAACTTCCTGGAGGAAAACGGCGCCTATACCCCGGACCTGGATTTCGTCTTCTACGACGTCCTGGGGGACGTGGTCTGCGGCGGCTTCGCCATGCCGATACGCGAAGGCAAAGCGGAAGAGATCTATATCGTCTGCTCCGGCGAGATGATGGCCATGTACGCCGCCAACAATATCGCCAAAGGCATCCTGAAGTATGCCTCATCCGGCAAGGTGCGGCTGGGCGGGCTTATCTGCAATGCCAGGAAGACCGACAAGGAATATGAACTTATCGAGGCTCTGGCGGCAAAGCTCGGCACGCAGATGATCCATTTCGTCCCCCGCGACAATCAGGTGCAGAGGGCCGAGCTTCGCCGCATGACCGTCATCGAATACTCCCCGGAACATCCCCAGGCCAATGAGTACCGGGAACTGGCCCGCAAGATCTCAGAGAACAAGATGCTGGTGGTTCCGAAGCCGCTCACCATGGATGAACTGGAAGAACTGCTGATGGAATTCGGCATCATGGAAGCCGATGACGAGAATGTGGGCAAGGCTGAGGCCGCGCGGTAGACGTCGCCTTCAGCCTGCAACCCTGACAAAAGGAGTAGCTATCATGTCCATCGAGATAAAGAAAGTTGAAGGGATAACCAAGGAATCCACCCAGGAAATGATCGACAAGGCGCTGGAGGCGTACCCCGAAAAAGGCAGAAAGAAACGGGCGCCGCACCTGGCGCCCAACGACCAGGCCTCCTGCTCAGCCTGCGTCAAATCCAACCGCAAGACCGTGCCCGGCGTCATGAGCGCCCGCGGCTGCGCCTATGCCGGCGCCAAGGGGGTGGTCTGGGGCCCCATCCGCGACATGGTGCACGTCTCCCACGGCCCGGTCGGCTGCGGCTGGTATTCGTGGGGCACGAGGCGCAACCTCATGTCCGGCGTCAACGGCGTCACCAACTTCGCCATGCAGTTCACCTCCGATTTCCAGGAAAAGGACATCGTCTACGGCGGCGACAAGAAGCTGAAACAGCTCCTGGGCGAGGCCAAGGAACTGTTCCCCCTCGCCAAGGGGATCTCGATCCTCTCCGAATGCCCGGTGGGACTCATCGGCGACGATATCAACTCGGTAGCCAAACAGTCATCCGCGGAACTGGACATACCGATCATCCCGTGCAACTGCGAGGGATTCCGCGGGGTCTCCCAGTCCCTGGGCCACCACATCTCCAACGACACCATCCGCGACTTCGTCATCGAAACCAGGGAGTTCCCCGAACCGATCGGACCCTATGACGTGGCCCTCATCGGCGACTACAACATCGGCGGCGACGCCTGGTCGGTCAAGCCGCTGCTGGAGGAGATCGGGCTCAACGTCAAGGCGGTCTGGACCGGCGACGGCGAAATCGAAAAGATTGCCGCCACCCACCAGGTCAAGCTGAACATTATCCACTGCTACCGTTCCATGAACTACATGTGCAAGGTCATGGAGGAGAAATACGGTATCCCCTGGATGGAGCTGAACTTCTTCGGTCCCACCAAGATTGCGGCGAGTCTGCGCAAGCTGGGCGAGTACTTCGGGGAGGAGATCCGGCGGAAGGCGGAGGCGGTCATCGCCGGATACGAGCCGCGGATGCAGGCGGTTATCGACGAGTACCGTCCCCGCCTGGAGGGGAAGAAGGTGATGCTCTACGTGGGGGGGCTGCGGCCCCGGCACACGGTCAATGCCTACGAGGAACTGGGGATGGTGGTGGTCGGTTCCGGCTACGAGTTCGCCCACGGCGACGACTACGACCGCACCGCCGCCGAGATGCCCGACGCCACGGTCATCTATGACGATATCTCGGAATACGAATTCGAGCAGTTCGCCCACGAGCTCAAACCGGATCTGGTAGGCAGCGGCATCAAGGAGAAGTATCTGTTCCAGAAGATGGGAATCCCCTTCCGCCAGATGCACAGCTGGGACTATTCCGGTCCCTACGAAGGGTACGAAGGCTTCGCCGTGTTTGCCCGCGACGTGGACATGGCGGTGAACAGCCCGACGTGGAGCCTGGTGAAGGCGCCGTTTTAACCCCCCTCGGTCCCCCCTTGTCAGGGGGGAAGGCTAACAAATCGGATTCTTCTCCTCCCCTGAAAAGGGGAGGTCGGGAGGGGTTCGGACCAATTTACCCCGGACCGTGGACATATGGGATCCCGGCCGGATGAAGGAGAATATACCATGGCAAACAATCTGGGACTTGCGGTCAAGCCCGTGACCGAACACTCCGACGACGAGGTGGCGCGGGTCCGTGAATGGATAAACACTGAAGAGTACAAGGAAAAGAACTTTGCCCGCCAGGCCCTGGTGATCAACCCGGCCCACGCCTGTCAGCCCCTGGGCGCGGAACTGGCGGCCCACGCCTTCGAGGGGACCCTTCCCTTCGTGCACGGCTCCCAGGGGTGCGCATCGTACTACCGCAGCACCCTCAACCGCCACTTCCGCGAGCCTGCGCCGGCCGTTTCCGACGCCATGACCGAGGACGGCGCGGTGTTCGGCGGCCAGAACAACCTGCACGAGGCCCTGGAGAACGCCTATGCCCTGTACAAACCGAAGATGATGGCCATCTTCACTTCGTGCATGCCGGAAATCATCGGCGACGACCTGACCGCCTTCATCAAGAACGCCCGGCAGAAGGGCTTCATTCCCAAGGACTTCCCGCTGCCGTACGCCAACACCCCGAGCTTCAACGGCTCCCACGTGCACGGCTACGACGCCATGCTCCTGTCCATCCTCCAGACCCTGACCCAGGGGAAGCAGGTGGAAGGGCGCTGCACCGGCAAGCTCAACCTGATAGCGGGATTCGACTGCAACACCGGCAACTACCGGGAGTACAAGCGCATCCTCCAGGAGTTCTGCATCCCGTACACCCTGCTGGCCGACATCTCCGACGTGTTCGACTCCCCCCTGAACGGCGCCTATCGCCTCTATCCGGGCGGCACGAAACTGGATGAAGCCGCCGACTCCGTCAACGGCAAGGCGACCATGACCCTCGGCCCCTATGCCACCACCAAGACCTTCGGCTGGATCAAGGACAACTATTCCGGCAAGCACGTGTCCCTTCCCACGCCGTTCGGCATTGCCAAGACCGACGCCTTCATCATGAAGCTGGCGGAGTTGTTCGGCAAGCCGGTGCCCGAGTCGATCAGGGCGGAGCGCGGCCGGGCGGTTGACGCCATGACCGATGCCCACCAGTACATCCACGGCAGGAAGTTCGCGCTCTACGGCGACCCCGACTACCTGCTCGGGTATGTTTCCTTCCTGCTGGAGATGGGAGCGAAGCCGTACCACATCCTGTGCAGCAAGGGGAGCAAGAAGCTGGAAAAGGAGATCCGGGCACTGCTCGATACATCCCCCTACGGCAGGGACGGCAGGATTTACATCAACAAGGACCTGTGGCACCTGCGCAGCCTGGTGATGACCGACCCGGTTGACGGCATCATCGGCGACACCCACGCCAAGTTCATCGCCCGTGACGCCGGGATTCCCCTGTTCCGTTTCGGATTTCCCGTCTTCGACAGAGTGAACCTGCACCGCTCGCCGCTGGTCGGCTACCAGGGGGTCATCAACATGGTATCGGCCATCTGCAACAAGTTCATCGACATCGTGGATGAAACGTGCGATGACAGGCATTTCGAGATGATGCGCTGAGGAAGCGAAAATCTGCCACGAGGAGTACGCGCATGCTTCACATAATCCAGAACGACCCCACCGTGCCGCCCGGCAACATCCTTGAGATCCTGCCATTCACTCCCCCGGTACTACATCCGTACCGGGGGGATCGGCTGCCGGAGCTGCGGGAGGTATCCTCACTGATTGTCCTGGGCGGCTCCATGGGCGCCAATGACGACGACATCCACCCTTTTCTCACGGATATGAAGTCGTATATCGGCCGTGCCGTCGCGGCCGGCATCCCCTACCTGGGAATCTGCCTGGGGGGGCAGCTGCTGGCCGCTGTAACCGGCGGCCGGGTCGTATCGGGGCGATGGGAGGAACGGGGAACCCTGCCGGTCGCGCTCACCTGCGAAGGCCGGCGCGACCGGCTGTTCCGGGGAATCCCCGGAGATTTCGAGTCGTTCCACTGGCACCATGACAGCTTCGACCTTCCGGATGGCGGAGTTCTGCTGGCATCATCGGCGGACTGCCCCCACCATGCCTTCCGTGTCGGCGAATGCGCCTGGGGCCTCCAGTTCCACCCCGAGGTGACGGAAGAGATCATCCGCGACTGGTGCGCCCTGGACGGGGCCGTATCGTCCCGGACCGGGGAAATGGTCGCGGCTTTCAAACTTCGGGAAAAGGAATACCGCGCAACAGCCGCATGCCTGCTGGACAATTTCCTCGCGACGGCGGCACCCGGATAACCCTTGCAACGGCAGGCGGAGTCGAGCAAGGAGAACGACTCCGCCTGCAGAATCGAGGACACGAATTCGCAACACATGAAAGAACGGGGGATCCCATGGCCAGACCCGACTACTATGATGCACCCGAGTGTGACACCCATCAGGACAAAGGCGCTCCCAAGTTCTGCAGAAAGTCCGAGCCGGGCGAAGGGGCCGAGCGCAGCTGCGCCTATGACGGAGCCCGCGTGGTGCTCATGCCCATTACCGACGTCATCCACCTGGTGCACGGCCCCATCGCCTGCGCCGGAAACTCCTGGGACAACCGGGGCGCCCGCTCCAGCGGTTCCCAGCTCTACCGCCGCGGCTTCACCACCGAGATGGCGGAAAACGATGTCATATTCGGCGGAGAAAAGAAGCTGTACCGGGCCATCCTGGACCTTGCCGGCCGCTACCCGGAGGCCAAGGCGATCTTCGTCTACGCCACCTGCGTCACCGCCATGACCGGCGACGACGTGGAGGCGGTCTGCAAGGCGGCCGCGGACAAAGTGCCCATGCCGGTCATACCGGTGAACACCCCCGGCTTCATCGGTGACAAGAACATCGGCAACCGTCTGGCCGGCGAGGTCCTCTACAAATACGTCATCGGCACGGCCGAGCCGCCTGTGCTGGGCGAATACCCCATCAACCTCATCGGCGAATACAATATCGCCGGCGACCTGTGGGGCATGCAGCCTCTGTTCGACCGGCTGGGGATCCGGATCCTCTCCTGCATCAGCGGCGACGCCCGCTTCGAGGAACTGCGCCATGCCCACCGGGCCAGGCTCAACGTGATCATCTGCTCCAAGTCCCTCACCAACCTGGCCAAGAAGATGCAGAAAAACCACGGCATCCCCTACCTGGAGGAATCGTTCTACGGCATGACCGACACGGCCAAGGCACTGCGCGAAATCGCGCGGGAGCTGGACAACGCGGTCAACGGCCTGGAAAAGCGGGTCATGCAGGATCGGGTCGAAGCATTGATCGAGGAGGAAGAGGCGAAGTGCCGGGAGCGGATCGCCCCATACCGGGCACGGCTGGAGGGGAAACGCTCGGTGCTCTTCACCGGCGGTGTCAAGACCTGGTCCATGGTCAACGCCCTGCGGGAGCTGGGGGTGGAGGTCCTGGCCGCGGGCACCCAGAATTCCACCCTGGAAGACTTCTACCGCATGAAGGCCCTCATGCGCGAGGATGCCAAGATCATCGAAGACACCTCCACCGCAGGACTCCTGGGAATCATGCGGGAAAAATTGCCCGATCTGATCGTGGCGGGCGGCAAGACCAAGTTCCTGGCCCTGAAGACCAAAACCCCGTTCCTGGACATCAACCACGGCCGGTCCCACCCCTATGCGGGGTACGAGGGGATGGTGACCTTTGCCCGGCAGCTGGACCTGACGGTCAACAACCCCATCTGGCCGGTGCTGAATGCCCCGGCGCCATGGGAAAAGCCGGAGGCGGAGCTTGCGGCTGACGTGGCCTCGGCGACGGGCCATGGGGAAAGGTTCTTCAGCGAAGATCTGTCCGCATCGCGGGTCAAAGTGCCGTCGAAACCCGCGACCGTGAACCCCCAGAAGAACTCGCCGGCCCTGGGCGCGACCCTTGCCTTCCTGGGCATCGACCGGATGCTCGCCCTGTTGCACGGCGCCCAGGGGTGCTCCACCTTCATCCGCCTCCAGCTCTCGCGGCACTTCAAGGAATCCATCGCCCTCAACTCCACGGCCATGAGCGAGGACACCGCCATCTTCGGCGGATGGGAGAACCTGAAGCAGGGGATCGGCCGGGTCATGGAGAAGTTCAGCCCCGGGGTGGTGGGGGTGATGACCTCCGGCCTCACCGAAACCATGGGGGACGACGTGCGCAGCGCCATCCACCAGTTCCGCGAACAGCATCCCGAGCATGCGACAGTGCCCGTCATCTGGGCCTCGACGCCCGACTACTGCGGCTCGCTCCAGGAGGGCTATGCGGCGGCGGTGGAAGCGATCCTGACCACAGTGCCGGAGGGAGGCGGGACCGTTCCCGGCCAGGTAGCCCTGCTGCCCGGATGCCATCTCACCCCGGCGGATGTGGAGGAACTCAAGGAGATCATCGAGTCGTTCGGCCTGGCCTGCCTTGCCGTGCCCGACATCTCCACGGCCCTGGACGGACATATCGACGCCGAGGTTTCGTCCCTCTCCACCGGTGGGATCTCCATGGACGACATCCGCCGCGCCGGGCGCAGCTGCGCCGTCATCTACGTGGGCGACTCCCTGGCCAGGGCGGGCGGCATCCTGCGGGAACGCTTCGGCATCCCGGCCTACGGTTTCACCTCCGTGACCGGCCTGGCAGAGACGGACCGGCTCATGGCCGCCCTCTCCGTCATCAGCGGCAAACCCGTTCCCGAGAAGCTGCGTCGCCAGAGAAGCAGGCTCATGGACGCCATGGTGGACTGCCACTACCAGTTCGGAGGAAAGAAGGTGGCTCTGGCCCTTGAGGCGGACAACCTGAAAACACTGGCCCGGTTTCTCCACGGCATGGGGTGCGACATCCAGGTCGCCCTGTCGGCCACCCGCACCCGCGGCCTGGACGCCCTGCCATGCGGGAACGTGTACGTGGGCGACCTGGAGGACCTGGAAACGGCCGCCATCGGCGCCGATCTGCTGGTGGCCAACTCAAACGGACGCCAGGCAGCGGCAAGGCTGAATATCGGCGCCCACCTGCGGGCAGGACTGCCTGTCTTCGACCGCCTCGGCGCCCACCAGAAGATGTGGATGGGCTACCGGGGCACCATGAACCTTGTTTTCGAGACGGCCAACCTGTTCCAGGCCAATGCAAAAGAAGCTCAGAAACTGGCGCACAATTAATACTTTGCAACATATAAAACCAACCCCCCTCAGTCCCCCCTTCTCAGGGGGGAAGCCTTTAAGCCTCCCCTGAAAAGGGGAGGTTTGGAGGGGTTAGACACGAAAGATTACGAGAGGCTTCGGGGAAGTTCCGCCCCGGCCCCAACCGATGCCGACCGATGAAAAAGGATCAACTCACTATATATCTTCAGAAAGGACATGCCATGAAAGTAGCTTTCACCAGCAGCACCGGCGAACGGGTCGACGAGCATTTCGGCCAGTGCCGGAGCTTCCACGTCTGGGAAATAGGACCGGAAACGGCACAACCGTTGACCACGGTCAGCGCCGTCACCACCGCGGAAGACGAAGAGGACCGCATCACCGCCCGCGCCAACGCCATCAACGGCTGCGCCATCGTCTACACAATGCAGATCGGCGGGCCCGCGGCGGCCAAGCTGGTGGCGAGGAAGATCCACCCCATGAAGACCAACGCGGAAATTGCGGTGTCCGAGGTCATCGGCAAACTGCAGGAGGTGCTGCGGGGGAATCCTCCGCCTTGGCTCAGAAAGGCCATGAACAGAGGGAAAACAGGATCATTTATCGACGAGGATTAGGAAGGACATTGGTTGCATTACACCAGTAAATGACAGGTTTTGAAGCCCCGTTAGGGGCGACGGATAATAGCCGGGGGATTCATCCCCCGGAATCGATACGGAAAATCACGCACACGGAGGAATACGATCATGGGGTACATTACCGGAACACGCAGAAACAAGACCGAATACACGCCGCAATTCGTCATGAGCATCGACGAGGAGACATGCATCGGCTGCGGCCGCTGCTTCAAGGTCTGCGCCCACGAAGTCCTGGCATTCGAGGAAGTGGATGAGGACGATTCCGCCAAGATGTTCATGAAGGTCGACAACCCAGGCAACTGCATCGGCTGCCAGGCGTGCGGCAGGACCTGTGCCAAGAAGTGCTTCACCTTCGGGCCGGTGATGGCGTAGACGGCGTTTCATGACCGGACAAGGCTTCAATCTCTGCAATCTCCCGCCGTGGGTCATCGCCTCGCGGCACTTCAACGAGCACCCGCAACCGCTTGAAATCCAGGGGGTGCGACAGGCCAACCGCTTCCTGTTCCAGAGGCTGGACGGAATCACTTCGGCTCAGGAGCGGGCAGAGGTCTTCCACGACTACATGTCGGTGAAATTCCAGCTCCACCACTGGCAGAGTCACACCATAACCGCCCGCAGGAGCATCAAGAATAGCTATCTCCGCTTTCTGCGCGGCTGGATGATGGATTCCAATTCGGTGGAAGGCGCAGTCCTCAAGGGGTGGGTGGAGAGCCGCATGGGACTCCACCCCACCTTCCACAAGCTGCGCATCCCCTGCATCAACGGCGAAGAATACATGGTCTTTGCCCTGGATCGCACGCGGGGGAGCGCCCGCACCAATGCCATCAACTCCCAGTTGGACCTGCTCTATGAGTACTGCCAGTACGAACTGGCAAAAGCCGCGCCGGCCGACCGGTGTCTCACCCTGTTCCGCGGCACCAACGACGCGAACGATTACGAAACCATCGAGACGCTCGGCAAGCGGGAACGGATCGTGCGCCTCAACAACCTGGTCTCGTTCACCGCCGACGAGGAGCGGGCCTGGGAATTCGGCGACACGGTGTGGGAGATCCGGGCGCCTGCGCCCAAGGTTTTCTTCTTCGGCGCCCTGCTTCCCACGAGCATCATGAAGTGCGAAGGGGAGTTCCTGGTCATCGGCGGGGAATACCGGGTGCGCAGGGTGATGTGCACGCTGTAAAGGCAGGTGGAAGGATCAAGAGTGAAAAGTGAAAAGTGAAAAGTGAAAAGTAAAGAGTGAAGAGTGAAGAGTGAAGAGCGAAGGGAAATGTATGTAACCAAGACATCCCGGTTTTTTCGCGCTTCAGTCTTCAGCTTTCAGCCTGTCCACCTGCTTTCCCATGGGCGACAAATCAACCAGTTTTCCCGCCAACTCGGTAATCTCGCGGACCAGGGTACGATCCAACTTCTTCAACCATCGGGAAGGCAGCCTCTCCATACCGTAGAAGGCCCCTGCCAGTCCGCCGATAATGGCGCCGGTCGTATCGGCGTCTCCTCCCTGGTTCACCGTGGCCACGACGCATTCCTCGAAATCGCGGCCGCGAAAGAAATGGTGACATACCGTCTGGAAGGTATCCACCACGTAACCGGTGGCCAGCCCGCGATAGGGTTCGAAGGAACAGGTGGGGCAGTCACGGATGAGGCTGTCTACCTCCCGCCGCAGGCGCGCCTTGGAGCGTCCGCTCACGGCCAGGTGCAGCATGCGACCATAGCAGCGGCATGCGGCGTCGGACAGGGGGTGATTGTGCGTCAGGTGCGCCTGCTCCACGGCACGGCAATCCAGCAGTTCGCTGTCCCAGAGCGTGGCCAGGGCAACGGGCGCCATGCGCATAAGCGCTCCGTTTCCACCGTCCCACTGGTTGGGGGGTGCCTCCAGTTTCCCGGTAAGCATGAAATTTCTGATTCCCCGGCGGCAGGTGTCCCCCACGTCGATAGGCTTCGTCTTGAGCCATGCCGCAAACTGCCCGGCAATGGCGGCCAGGTCCCAGGCGCCGCACCGGGAGACGGCGCGGGCGATGCAGAGGGCCATCTCGGTATCGTCGGTCACCTGCCCCGGCCTGAGTCGCAGCCACCCTCCCCCAACCATCTCGCGCAGCACCCCGTACCTAGCCTTGATCTCTCCTGAGGTCATGAACTCAACCGGTGCTCCCAGGGCGTCCCCCAAGGCGAACCCCAGAAAGGACGCAACCGCCCGGGAACGGATCTCCTCTATTTCCGCCGTGTTCGTCGTCAGTGAATCGCCTTTCATCATGACATGCCTCCCGTATGCCCGAAGGCCGTTCAGATACCATGCCAGAGGGCATCCCCCGATCTGAAACGCCGCGGAACGGGGATCCGGGCGTATCCGACAGTACGGAGGACGGACGCATCGTCCTTCCTCGCGGCACGTCCGCCTACTTTTTAATCACCAACCGAATCGACCTGATCGACGACCGGACGCAGATACTTGCGAAGACTTTAAAATACCTCGATTTACAAAAGTCTTTCCAGTTCCGGCACGATTCCTGATAGGGAGACTTCACGGAACGGATACAAAGAGGTATTCACATAATCCTACAACGGCAGTTGGAGTATCCGTAGAGAGCGACTCTGTCCTATTTCGTTGCTGCTCTTAGCGAAATGAAGCGGCCACGGCCGATACTGTCCGAACCCGAAGGGTGAGTCTATCGGCTGTAGCGAAATGAGTTTAGAGCAGCAGAAAGAGGGCAATCGGAGCGAACGAAGGATGCCTCCAACTGCCGAATCCAGGATAATCGGCATCGTGACCCGCTACGGCCTGCCCGTATCGGACCGATCCGCATCGGCAAAGGGGCCGGCGTTCAGACGCCGGCCCCTTTTTTCATCTCAACAACAAGGCGTAAGCAAAGGAGGACACCATGGCAACTTCATGTTCCGGCAGGAAAAACATTCAGGGCCACCCCTGTTTCGGAGGCAATCATCACGGGAACGGACGCATGCACCTGGCCGTAGCGCCCCGCTGCAACATCAAGTGCGGATACTGCACCCGCCTGCACGACTGCGCCAACGAATCGCGGCCGGGCGTCACCAGCCGACTCCTGACCCCGCTGGAGGCCCTGGAAAAAGTTCGTGAGGTAATGGCAAGTGATCTTCTCGGCCCGATGATCAAGGTGGTCGGCATTGCCGGCCCCGGCGACCCGCTGGCCAATGAGGAGACATTCACGACCTTTCGCATGATCGGGGAGGAATTTTCCCTTCTCATCAAATGCATGAGCACCAACGGTCTGCTGCTGCCGGAGAAGATCGATGAACTGGAGGCGCTCGGCCTGCATAGTCTGACCGTAACCATCAACACCCTGGATCCGGCGATCGGCGCCCGCATTTACAGCCGTGTCAGCTATGACGGAAAACAGTACCGCGGAGAGGAAGCGGCCCGCATCCTTATCGCGAATCAGCTGGAAGGTGTGCGCCGGGCCGCACGGTACGGCATGACCATCAAGGTGAATACGGTGTATATCCCCGGAGTCAATGAGGCACAGATACCGTTGATCGCCGAAAAGGTGAAGGAGCTGGGCGCCTCCGTAATGAACGTGATGCCGCTCATCCCGCAGGCGGATTTCGCCGGCGCGGCCCCCCCGACGGCGGAAGAGATTGCCGCGGTTCAGGCCGCAAACGAGAAGATAATCGGCCAGTTCAGGCACTGCTGGCAGTGCCGGGCGGACGCCGTCGGGCTCATCGACAGGGAAGAGCCGCCCCCGCGGGCCGGTTTTGGGGATGCCTGAGGCAGGCGTTCCATACCTCTTGTAATTACGCCGTCAAAATGCTACGTATACAAAAAGTGATGTGGAAATCTCTATCGGAGAGACGGCAATGAGATATTGTGAGAAAAGACGGGCGGATGCCCTTGACGATCAGGCGTTGCATGCTCCCTACTCACTGGAACACGCAATCGGAAACACCCCGCTGGTCGAACTGACCAGCCTTAACAATAACCCCGCGGTACGGATTCTCGCAAAACTGGAAGGAAACAACCCCGGCGGTTCGGTAAAAGACCGGCCCGCCTACTACATGATTGCCAAGGCCGAGGAGTCGGGCGAACTGACGCACGACAAGGTCATCCTGGAAGCGACCTCCGGCAACACCGGCATAGCCCTCGCCATGATCGGCGCTGCGCGGAAGTACCGCGTCAAGCTCGCCATGCCGGGCTGCGTCAGCCTGGAACGCCGCAGGATCCTGGAGGCATACGGCGCCGAGGTCGTTCTCTCCCCCGCCCAGGAGGCGACGGACGGGGCCATTCGGCTCGCGCACCGGATACTGGAGGAGTACCCGGGCGAGTATTACATGCCCAACCAGTATGCCAACGAAAACAACGTGCTGTCCCATTACGAAACCACCGGTCCGGAGATCTACAACCAGACCGACGGCGACATCGACCTGTTCATCGCCGGCATGGGAACCGGCGGCACCCTCATGGGGACCGGCCGCTACCTGAAAGAAAAGGACGACCGGATCCGTATAATAGGTGTCGAACCGCGCGTCGGCCACAAGATTCAAGGCCTGAAAAACATGAAGGAAGCGATCGTGCCGAAGATCTACCGGCCGGAACAGCTGGACGAAAAGATTACCATCGAGGATGAGGACGCCTTCGAAACAGCCCGACTCCTCGCCATCCGCGAAGGGCTTTTCGTTGGAATGTCCGGCGGGGCTGCCATAGCCGCCGCGCTCCGCATGGCGGAAACCCTGGACTCGGGAACCATCGTCACGATTCTGCCGGACCGGGGCGACCGCTACCTGAGCACAACGCTCTTCCGGTCGGTCTGCGCCTGCTGCCCGCCGTAACCATCCCCAGCCGGAACATTCGAAAGAACAGATGAAAGCATGTATCAACGGGATTTCCCTTTCCTACGGGGATGTGGGGAGAGGCTCGGCCGTTGTCCTGATTCACGGATTTCCCCTGTGCCGGGGCATGTGGAAACTCCAGGAAGAAGCCGTTTCCATGGCCGGTTTCCGGCTCATTACGCCGGACCTGCGGGGCTTCGGCGAGAGCGATGCGCCCGCCGGCCCCTATTCCATGTCACTGTTCGCCGATGACATCGTGGCGCTCCTGGACCACCTTGGTATCGAGAAGGCCGTGATTGGCGGCATGTCCATGGGCGGGTACGTCCTCCTGAACCTTCTGGAGCGCTATCCGGAGCGCGCATCGGCGGCGTGCTTCATCGCGACCCGGTGCACCGCCGATGATGAAGACGTGAAGGAGGTGCGTCTCGCGCTCCTGGAGAGGACGAGAGAACTCGGCCTGCCTTCCGTGGCGGAGTTGTTCAGCACCCGCATCTTCTCCGGCGAAACCGCGGGAAAACGTGACCTGCGCCGGAACATGTACCGCTGGATGAGCTGTGCGGATATGGTCGGTATCGAGGGCACGCTCCACGCGTTGATGGACAGGAAAGACTATACCCCCTTTTTGGAAAGGTTCACCCTTCCCTGCCTGGTAATCGGAGCCGACCAGGACAGCGCCGTTCCCATCGAAGACCTCCGCGCTCTCGGGGAGGGACTCTCCGACAGCGAACTCTGCATCATCCCCGGCGCCGGCCACATGGTGAACGTGGAGCAGCCCGAGGCATTCAACGAATGCCTGCTCCGTTTTCTGCGTCGCGTGGGAGACGTCTGAACCTGGACACAACTCAGCAGGAAAGGATAAACGAATGCAGGAAACCTATCCCGACAAGGACAGGAAAAAGAATCATCGCCCCGGCTGGATGAGGGTGGCCGACATCACCATGCGCACCGCCCACATTGCGGTGGCGGGAACCCTGTTCGGCGGATTCATGCTCCACGTCCCCTTCGGACAGATGCACATCTGGCACGGCCTCACCATCCTCACCGGCTGCGGGCTGCTGGCGCTCGAACTCCTCCACGGCCTGAACTGGCCCCATCAGGGGCGGGGAGTCTTCGGCATCGTCCACATCGGTCTTTCGGGATTCATCCATCTCCGCCCGGATCTGGCGATTCCTCTCCTCTGGATCATTCTGGTCTCCGGCGGCGTGGGGAGCCACCTGCCGAAAAGGTACCGACACTGGTCGGTTCTCTACCGGCGGGAAGTAGACTGATGAACGGACTCCAGCGCACGGCCGTTGTCGCGGTACTGCTCGCTGCCCTGGTCCTGGCGCCCATCTTTTCCGCGGCCGATGCGAGCGATGCGTGTCAGCCCCTGTACGCGGTCGCAACATACTCCGCGCCGGTCCTGAACACCCCCGACTTCCGTTCGGTCTTCGGCGGAAAGGACGGGAAGACACTGGCCACCGACACCTGCGGCCGGATCCGGGCGCTGGAGTTCATCGCTCTCCCCGGCACGTCCTTCCGCATCGAAGCGGCACTGAGCGGCCCGGAAAATACCGCCTACCGCGTCTTCACCGATGACTACCCCTACCCCGCCGCTACCGGCTACTACATCGACAGCCGCTTTGTAACCGTATCCGCAAACCCTTCGCCCCCCCGATCTCGAATACTCCCCGACCGTGAAACGATCCTTTCCCGACTGGCTTCCGCCAAGGGAGCCGCCTACGTGTGGGGAGGCAATCGTCGCGAAGGGGTCACGGACATGCTCACCTTCTTCCCTCCCCCGACCGAAAAGCCACTAGACACTCTCACCCGCGACCGATGGACCCTGCGCGGCCTTGACTGCTCGGGGCTCCTCTACGAAGCCACGGACGGCTACACCCCGAGAAACACCTCCGCCCTGGTGGAGTACGGCGATCCCGTCTCCATCGCGGGCCTGGACGGTGAAGGGATAGCGAACCGGTTGCGGCCCCTGGATCTGATCGTCTGGAAAGGGCACGTCATGATCGTGTACGACAGGGAAAGGATTATCGAAAGCCGGCTGGACTGCGAAGGGAAAAAGGGCGGGGTTGCGTTCCGGGGCCTGCGGGAAACGCTGCGGGAGCTCCTCGAAACGAGAAGCCCCCTGGATTCCTGGACGGACGGGACGGTGGACGGGAGAAAAGGGTTCGTCATCAGACGATGGTACCACGCCGAAGGGGCGGTACCGGCTCCCCAATAATTTCCAAAGGGTGCACGAAATCCTGAAACCGGGGGATGTTCTCCTGTTACCAGGTCATGCACGCGGCATTCAGGATCCCGGCCGCGGTGGAAAAAACGGCGACAACGATTGCCGGTCCCATGCGGTCTTCGGCTATATCCCTGACCAGTCCCGAAAGGAATGCCTTGAGGACCAGGAAGACTATCACCTGTACCACAAGGGCCACCACGGCCCAGAGGACCATGTCCAGGAAGCTTACGCTGTGGGAGATGGCGCTGGCCAGCGGCAGCACGAAACCTATCACCGCCCCGCCGAAACTCACGGCCGGCGCGGTCTTCCCCTCCTTGACCAGACCCAGCTCCGCATAGGGCGTCACCCGCAGATAGACGACGCAGAAGAGAACGAGCAGGACCGCCGACGCGGCGAAATAGCCGAAGAAAGCACCGAGGCCCGAAAACGATTCCACAACCGTTAATTCCATTTATCCCTCCTCGAAGAAATGTGGCACAAACCTGCTGGCGTTGGTGGTTATGGGGCCGGTATCCTCGCGGATTCCGATCCCGGCCGTTTTGCCGCCGATGACCCAGGACCCGATGACCGCATGGTTGCCGTCGAAACGGGGAAGGGGAGCGTAGGCCTGGTAAATCCACCCTTCCTCCCCGTAGGTTCCCGGGTTCTCGATGGTCTCCCCCCCCGCGCAGATGGTGACGTTCCCCCCTTCCCGTGACAGGAGCGGCTTTCTCACGAAATCGCCGGTTACTCCCTCCCGTTCGAAGGAGGCGGGAAGCAGAAAGGGGTGTCCGGGAAAGAGCTCCCACAGCAGCGGAAGGATCCCCTTGTTGCTGAGGATCATCTTCCAGGCCGGCTCCAGCATGCGGGGGCATGAAACCAGGAGATTCGGGCCGAACTCCTCCCGCACCATCCACTCCCAGGGATAGAGCTTGAACAGGGCCGGAATGGGCGAATTCTCCAGGTCGACTAAACGACATCCGGAGCGGTCCCATCCGATCTCCTCCACGAAGATGAAGCGGGCATCCAGGCCGCCCTGCACCGCGGTGTCCACGAGATATTCAACGTTCCCCAGATCCTCGGCGTTCTCCTCGACGCAGGCGAAGTAGACGGGTCCGGAGCGGAGATCGGGCCGGCGCTGCCAGAATTCGATGAGCTTTTCGTGGATGGAGTTGAACTGGTCGGCGCGGGGAAACACGTCCTTCACCCAGAACCACTGAATCACGCTCGCCTCCAGGAGCGCCGTTGGCGTATCGGCGTTGTATTCCAGAAGCTTCGGGGGGCCGGCGCCGTCATAAACCAGGTCGAACCGGCCGTAGAGTGAGGGTTCCGAAGCCTCCCACGAACGGGTCACCAGCGGGACGAATTCCCGGGGAATGCGGAGGCGATCGAACAGGTCCCGCCGGACAACCTCCTGCACCGCTGCCAGGCTCAACCGCTGGAGCTCCGTTGTGGCGTCATCCAGGGCGTCTATCTCCCGCTCGGTGAAGCGGTAGCAGGCGGACTCGTCCCAGTAGAGGTTCCCCTCGATGGTGTGGTACGACATCCCCTGCGACTCCACGCGCCTGCGCCAGTCTTCGCGCGGCCGAACGGACATCCTCTCCATGCCTACCCCCCGAATGACGAGTGGAATCCCCCGGACTTTCCGAAGCCGCCGCGGGAGACCGAAACCGAGCTGATTGAGCGGGTTCCGTGATACCCGCTTCCTCTCCAGCGGGGGCCGTACCAGTAGCCGGTATGGTAGTGGGTGCTGCCGCGGGGCGCCTCCTCGCACCCCTTGCCTTCGCCCCAGTCATCGATACAGTCCTGCCTGGTGCGGTAGACGCTTCGCTTGCCGTCATCGCCGCACGCCGAGAGCGCCACCAGTCCGACCAGCACCAGGGTTATCTGGAGAGTGGATCTCCTGCGCATCATGCCGCTCCTTTCCCCGTTGATTGCAAATAGTGTTTACACTGAAAGTACCGCGAGTCGGGAGGGGCCCACGGTGATCACCCGATCCCCTTCGCTCACCTGAAAAGCCTGTTGCGGGTTGATCCTGACCCCATCGGCTCGGCTCACCCCCAGCGCCAGGTGTCCGCGGCCGCGGCACGCGTCCGCGACCGCGGAGAACGGGGCGGGAGAGCCCTGGAACGGAACGAAGTAGAACTGCTGCCCTTTCCGGGAACTGAGCAGGTCGTCCAGCACTTCCTGAACCCCGGGATTCAGCAGCTCCTGACTCATGAAATTGGCCCCGAAACGCGAGGTGCAGACGATCCGGTCGCATCCCGCCTTGCGGAGCAGTTCCTCCGTTGCGGGGTCCATGCATTCGACAACGGTGTTCACCTTCCTGCTCCGGCCTTCGATGGCCAGCGTGATGGAGATGTTCAGGTTGTCGGAGGCCGGGTCTCCCGGCTTCTTGCTCAGGATGACCGCATGGGTCGCCTCGTCAATGGACGCCCTTTTCAGGGTCTCGTCCCGGGTGGGGTTCCCCTTGACGAAATGTACATGCAGTTTCTGCAGCTCCGCCGGGAGTTCGGCAAGGTCCTCGTCGATGAGAACCACCTGCCGTTCCCGGCCGAAGCAGGAATCGAGGCGCAATTCCTCAATGACCCTTTCGATCATCGTGACGCCGGGAAAGTTGAAAATCACCAGGTGATCTTTCAGAGAGAACGTCATCATACCCTTCAACTCCTTCGATTTTTCCGTGACCAGGGCCGCCGCGATCATGGACAGGGCGTACCCCAGCAGTCCGATGCCGAAAAACATTACCGGCCATCCCACCAGGAACCTCCCGGCCGAGGTCTTCGGGAAGAAATCGCCGTATCCCACAGTGGTCATGGTCACGAGGGTGTACCAGAGACCGTCGGTCCAGCCCAGGTCCGGATTTTCGGACAGCTCGAAGTAGAGAAAGCCGGTGGTCCCGTAGGCGAGCATGGCCACAAGGAGGACGGAAACCCGGATCACTGAACTGGGATTTAAGAATATCGCATGCCTGAAGTAGCGGATCAGCTGGATGATCATTGCGCCTGCCCCTGCCATTCCTCGATCAGGGCGATGGCGCGCCTCTTGACTTCAGGGTCTCCCCATAGCCCCTTCTTCCCAGCCCGGGCCAGTTCCTGTTCATGGAGATAGATGGACATGGCAGGAAAAGGATAGACCGGGTAGACGAGCACCAGACCTCCCCGGATCAGTTCCAGCCCGATGTCCTTGTCATTCACGAACAGGGTGGCGAGATACCTTCCCCGCGAGTCTTTCGGGTTGCTGTTGAGCATTATGCGGACCGGCCGACCCGCCATACTACGCTCAAGCCCGAGGATGGAGGCCTTGCCGAAGACTGAGGCCGGGTCCTTCGCCACCTTCGACTCCAGGGCCTTTATGCCCAGGATTCTAATCGTGGCGGGAGAATCCCCCTCTTTCACGACCGTGATGGTATCGCCGTCGATGACCCTGTCGAGCCGGACAACGTCTCCACTCGCCAGGGCGCCGCCGCTGTGATGGATACTTCGGCTCTGCCGTGCAGCGTTGACGCCGTAAAAAAGCGACGCTGAACAGAGGACTCCGATGACAATCCAGAAGAGTATGGCATTACGATGCATGGGTATGCCCTGCTACGACATTCGTCCGCCCATGACAGGACTGATCATGGGCGAAGCGGCTGTTATTTTTCATCCCGGTGAACCAGCTTCGGAGAAAAGGCGGGCAGACACACGGCTATGTACTCGGCGCCTTCTTCCGCGGGTGTACTGTAGCGAACCCACTCCCCTTTTTCCACAAAAATCGACTCGCCCGCTTTCACATCGATACATTCCGCCCTGGTGGCAACCCGAAGCATTCCCCTGAGCACCACGGTGTATTCATCGAATTCAGGCGCCTGTCCCGGCTCGACCCAGCCGGGCGGGCTCGTCATGCGGGCAATGCTTACCTGGTGCGTGTCCGTATTGACGCGCCCGATGAATTCTTCGATGACCTTCGGCTTGTTTCCCTGCGCCTCGACGAGTGACGGAGTGCTGACGTGTCGAATCATGGGGTTCCTCCTGGAGAACGAAGATGCCGCTCCGCGACTCAGTCATTTCGGACGGCGACGGAAATGTACGCTTCATTCGAGCATTATACGGTACATGACGAGAAATGCAGTTCATTTCCTCCCCCCGCGGGGAAAAACAGGTTCAAGAAAATGGAAGAATCGCCGATACTGAATCTGTGCAACTTGGTCACCATACCAGAAAACGTCTCTTTTTGTCCGGTTTCAGAGTCGGTTGAACATTCTGAAAATTTTTCGCGGCTTCACATTGCAATTTGAAATCCACTTTTTAAAATAGTCAAAACCCAAGAGACTCCCGGACCGCTTTAATTCCTGTTCCTTGCCCGCTTTGGCGCCGCTCGGGACATTATCTTGAGAATGATATACCATGACATGGCACAGTCTTAAAATCCGATTTATCGCCGCAATCGCATTCATCTACCTCTGCATCGGCATTGCTTTGTACCTCGCTTTCCAGGTGGCGTCCGAAAGAGTGATCCGGCATCTGGGAACGCAATTTGCCGTGAAGCAGGCGCTGCTGGAAAAATCCAGGGTCAATGCGTCCATTCAGCGGGACCTGTCACTTTCCCTCATGCTGGCCGCATCACCCTTTCTCCAGCGCTGGGTGGAACGGGAAAACGACCAAACCCTGAAAAAATTCGCCATCGAGGAGGCGGAAAACTACCGCCGCAATTTCAGTGACAAGAGCGTATTCATTGTGGTCGACGCTTCCGGCCGCTACTATTACGGCGACGGCACGGGAAAAGGCGTTTTCACCGAACCGCGCTACACACTGCGCCGGGACAACCAGAACGACGCCTGGTACTTCCGCACTATGCGGGACGTGACGGATTTCGAGCTAAACGTGGATTACGACAATCACCTGGACCTCACCAAAGTCTGGTTCAACGTGGTCATCAAGAACCCCGCCGGCAAAAAGATCGGCATGTGCGGCAGCGGCATCGACCTGACGTACTTCATCAGGGACATCGTTGACACGAAGGAAGAGGGGATCGATACCATCCTGCTTGCCGGCGACGGCTCCATAACCGGCCAACGCGACAGGACCCACGTGATTCACAACAGCAAGGTCCGCGGCAGCCAGAAGAAGTTTACCATCTACGACCTCCTTTCCGGCGAAGCCGACAGGGCAAACATGAAGGAGGCGATACGGTCTCTCGCCGCCGGAAAGCGTGAAGTGGAGACGGCATTCCTGACCATCGGCGGCAAGCGCTACCTGTCCGCCATGTCGTACCTGAAGGAAATCGGCTGGTTCAACCTGGTGCTCCTCGATCTGGACAACGTGATCAGTTCCCGCACTTTTTTCCCCATCCTGCTTATTTCCGTTATGGCGCTGCTGACCCTCATCCTCGGCATCGGACTGCTCGTGCACCGAATGGTGCTGGTCCCCCTGTCCCTGCTGTCGAGGTCCGCCGACGCCATCGCCGGGGGCAACTTCCACATCAGGACCGGCCTGAAGTCCCGGGACGAGATCGGGGCGCTGTCGCGCTCCTTCGATTCCATGGCGGAGATGGTCAGAGTTCACACGGAAAACCTGGAGCGCCTGGTGTTCGAAAGGACCAGGGAGCTGGACCGGTCGCACCGTGAGCTTGCCGAGTCGAATCGCATGATCATGGACAGCATCCGCTACGCTGAGATGATCCAGAAATCCATCCTGCCCCGTGAAGATGCTCTTCGGGCTCGCGTCAGGGACCTGGTGCTGTTCTATCGTCCCCGCGACATCGTGGGGGGTGATTTCTACTACTACCGTGAATGCGGCGAATCCTTCATCATCGCCGTTGCCGACTGCACCGGACATGGGGTTCCGGGCGCCTTCATGAGCATGACCGCAAAGGCGCTCATCGATCGCTCAGTGGACACCCGGGGCTGCGGCGACCCGGCCGAACTGTTGCGTGAACTGGACCGGCTCATGAGGGAAACGCTCCACCAGAGCTCGGCGGATGTCACCATTGACAGCGGCCTGGAAATCGGGCTGTGCGTCTGCACCCCTGCCCGGCGGCTGCTCGTCTTCGCCGGAGCCGGCATCGACCTCGTCTACACCGCCGGAGGCACGACGAAAACCGTGCCGGGATCCCGCCAATCCATCGGCTACCGACGATCGGACAGGGATTTCGTCTACCCGACGACCGTCATCGACATCGGAGACGACATGGCCTTTTTCCTGGCGAGCGACGGCATCCTGGATCAGGCGGGCGGAGCCAAGGGATGGGGTTTCGGGAAAATACGATTCGAGAAGCTCGTCGACAGGATTTCACGGCGCCCCTCATCGGAATGGCCGCGGGAAATGGAAAAGGAAATAGCCGATTACCAGGGAGACCGGCCACAGCGGGACGACATCACCGTCCTGGGCTTCACGCTGTGACCACGGTATCCGGAGCAAGGGAGTCGGAGCCGTCCGTCACCAACGACCATCGCCTGATTCGCTGCCGCTCCCGGCGAGACGGGTATGGAGCAGCGGAAACGGGACGGCTCCCGTTTCATGAAGGAAGGAGGAAAATGCAACGATGAAATTCACCAGCCTCTACGAACTGAAGGAGACCTTCAACAAAGAGGGAATCCTGATATGTTTCGCCGGTCCCTTCTCCCACAGCATCATAGAAGAACTGGGCAACGCAGTAAAGCGCTACATGGAAGCCGAGCAGTTGACCAAGGATACCATGACGGATGTCTTTTCCACCTTCATCGAGCAGACACAGAACGTGCGCAACTATGCCCGGCGGAAGGCCGACGATGGAAACATGGAGCAGGATTTCTCCAGCGGTATCGTGGTAATCGGCAAGAACGACGCCGGCTACGAAGTGAGTTCGGGAAATATCGTCGAGAAGATCGACATCCGCAAAGCCCTGGACACCCTCGACATGCTCAAAGACCTTGACAAGAAGGAACTGAAAAGCCTTTATAAGGAAAATTTGAGAAAACCGACGACTCCCGGCGCCAACCCGGGGCTCGGCCTCATCGATATGGCGAGGAAGGCTTCCCAGCCCCTGCGCTATACCCTGCGGGAGATAGACGACCGGTACTGTTTTTTCAGTCTCAAGGCCATCATCTAGGAGCAGTCAATGGAAACTCTTTTCATAGAAGCAACACGATCGACCCCCGAAATACTCTTCGACCCCGCCACCGGGGTTCTGAGCATGTCCGGTGAATCCTACCCGGAGAACTCTTTCGAATTCTTCCGCCCGATTCTCTCGTGGCTGGCCCGGTTTACGGTGGTTCACCACGGTCCACTGACCCTCAACACCAACCTCAGCTACCTCAACACCGGCAGCACCAAGTGCATGATGGACATCCTCGACCTGCTGGAGGAATCCCATCTGAACGGCAAGAGCGTCGCGGTTAACTGGTATTACGACGAAGAGAACCACCGCGCCTACGAAACCGCGGAGGAATTCAGGGAAGAGGTCGGTGTCCCGTTCAACATCATCCCCGTGAGTGAGGAGCCATGACCTATTCTTCGGAAAAGGAAGATGCTTTCGTCTCCAGATTCGAGCGCAGACTTGCCGAGTCGGGAGAAGGGTTTCCCCTGACCTTCGAAGAGACGGAGGAGATCTTTGCAGCCTACAAGGCCCTGCTGAGGCGCATGGGAAGGATCGCCAAGATCAGTGACAACTACCAGAGCGAAGTGAAGTCGCTGGTGCTGGAACTGCGGGAAGCCGCTGCCAACGTCAAGACCCTGAAAGGTTTCATCCCCATCTGCGCATCCTGCAAGAAGGTCCGCAACGATGAGGGATACTGGAAGCAACTGGAGCAGTACATCGCCGAACATTCGGACGCCATGCTCTCGCACGGGCTGTGTCCGGACTGCGCAGGCAAGTACCGATCGCTTTCCGAGAAGCTTCCGGCGCCTGACGGCCGCACCGTCCCCGACCTGGCGCGACTGCTGGATGAAGCGGACGTGGAAGACCCGGTCATCCTCCGCTTCCTACCCACCGTCAACAACCAGCACTTTGCGGCAACGCCGCTCTACTGCGACTTCACCCTGCTTTTCCAGAAGTATGTGCGCCTGTCGCGACGCCTGAAACGCATCGCCCGTATCAGCGACAGCTATCAGTTCGAACTGCAGGATCTGAAATCAAAATTCGAACAGGCCTCCCGCGCCGATTACCTCACCGGTCTGTCCAATCGCCTCGACATGTACAAACGCCTCGATGCGGAACGTTCCAGGACAGCGCGTCACGGGAAGCCATTTGCGGTCATCATGGCTGATATCGACCATTTCAAGGAAATCAACGACACCTTCGGCCATAACCTCGGGGACCGGGTCCTCGTGACCATTGCGCGCACTTTCTCCGGGAGCCTGCGCAGGGAAGACAGCTGCGCGCGCTGGGGTGGCGAAGAGTTCCTGATCCTGCTGCCCGAGACGTGCGGAGACGACGCGCTCACCGTTGCGGAACGTCTGCGCGGACTGACGGAAAATCTTGGCCTTGAATCGGGAACGTCCGTCATCCGGGCAACCATCAGTCTGGGAATTGCGGTATTTGTCGGGGGAGAAAACATCGATTCCTGCATCAAAAGAGCGGACGACGCCCTCTACCGGGCCAAGAATTCCGGCCGCAACCGGTCCATTCTCGCCCCCTGATCGTGTTCCGGACGTCCGGGGACGGCAACCCTTTACCCAACTCTTGAAAGGGCGGGTACAGCTCTCTCTGCGATCGGGAACACGGGAGACGCACGCCGCCAGACTGCCGAGAGGTGCGGTCATACAACGGGAAGCCGGGGGAACAAGCCATGGTTCTTGAGTCAATCCAGGTAGGTCCGCTGCAGGCGAACTGCTACATCATCGGTTGCGAAAAGACACGGGAGGGAGTGGTGATCGACGCAGGAGGGAGCGTGGACAGGATACTCGAACGAATATCCGCTTCCTGTCTCTCCGTGAAATACCTCCTGAACACCCACGGCCATTTCGATCATGTCGGGGGGAACCGCGCCCTGCTGGAAGCTGTCGAGGCCGAATTTCTCATCCATGAAAACGACACCTTCTTCCTTCCCCTGGCAGCCGAGATTGGCAGGGAATTCGGCGGCGGAACCGAAAACTCTCCGGAGCCGGACCGGTTCCTGTCGCACGGCATGACCATCCCGTTCGGAGAGTATCGCCTGGAAGTCATTCATACACCGGGCCATTCACCCGGCGGATGCTGCCTGTACTGCCCGAGCGAGGGAGTCCTCTTGACCGGCGACACGCTGTTCAACGGGGCCATCGGCAGGATCGATCTCCCCGGCGGGTCGCCCGAGGCGCTCCAGCGCTCGATCCGGGAGCGGCTTTTCTCCCTCCCCGAAGAGACCCGTGTCTATCCGGGCCACGGCCCCTCATCCACCATCGGCCGGGAAAGGCTCTCCAATCCTCACGTGAGGAGAGGCTGAAAAAGGAGTAAAGAATAAGGGAACGGCAGCCGAAAAGGAACCTGTCCGTGCGCGGCACGCGGGACGGGACATGCCGGAACGGCAAGAAAAGGAACGTATTTTCCATGAACCTGAACAGCACGCTTACCCTCCCGGCCCGCATCGAGGCCCTGCCGCTCGGCCAGGGTTTTGCCCGTGAAATGGCTCTTCTCGCGGGTTTCGATGATACGCGCATCAGCGCCATTCTATTGGCATGGGAGGAGTCGTTCGTATCGATCGTCAACCGGGCCGCTCCCGATACCGAGGAACCGGTGATCATCGGAGGCGAAGCGACCCCGCAGGGCCTGACCCTGACCTTCAGCGATCGGGAGATGCTTCCCGCGCCGGACGAGGATGCGGTACCGCGGCTGGATGCGGAAAGACTGGACGATATCGAACTGGGCGGGTTGGGACGGATGCTGATCCGCGCAGCGGCCGATGAGGCCCTGTGGGAATCCCTGGGCCGGGAGGGAAACCGTTTGCGTCTGACCTTCCTCCGTTCCCGCCCCACCGGGGTGATCCGGGCGGCACGGGCAACCCCGGAGGCGAGCGGACGGGACATCCCCCGCGCGCAGGAACAGGAATACCTGGTACGCCGCGCAGGCCGGCAAACGGACTGGTTCCAGGTTGCCCGCGTCATCTACCACGCATACGGCTATACCCATCCCAGCGATGACATCTATTGCCCGGACCGGCTGCGGGATCTGAACCATGCCGGGCGTCTGGTCTCGGTGGTGGCGACCACCGTTGAGAACGAGATCGTCGGACATTACGCCCTGGAGATGGGAGGGCTCGGGCAGGTGGCTGCCGGGCGCTGCACGGTGGCGGAGACCGGCATGGCGGTGGTCGACCCGGCCCACCGCGGCCGGGGGCTCATGGAGCGGATGCGGGAATACCTGGAAAGTGAGGCGCGGGCGATGGGCCTGCGCGGACTGTTCGGCCAGCCGGTTACCAGTCACGCCGCCAGCCAGCGGGTGAACGAAAAATTCGGGAGCCGGTGCTGCGCGCTGTCCCTTGCCTTCCTGGCCGACAACCTGCGCTTCCGGGCCATGGCGCGGGACCGCTCCGGACAGCGGGAAAGCTGCCTCCTCTATTTCAAGCCGCTGGATACGCCCGAACCGCGCAGGATCTTTCCGCCGCCCCGGCATCGGGCAATGCTGCTGGATACCTACCATGAATGCGGCATCCCGGTAAGGGCCGAGGAAAGCCCGCCCGTGACGGGGGAAAGCCGGGTCGGCGCCCGATACCTGTCTTCCCTGGACCTGGGGATGATCCGTATCGAGACGGTGGGCGCCGACATCTCGCCGGTCCTCCGCTCCGCGCGCAACGACCTCTGCCGGCAGGCCGGGGCGCGGGTGCTCTACCTGACGGTGCGCCTGACACGGCCGGGATGCGCGGAAGCCTGCGATGCAGCCGAACGCCTCGGGTTTTTCTACGGCGGCCTGGCCCCCTGTTTCGACGAAGGAGAGGATGTGCTGCGCATGCAGTATGTGGATACGGCCCTGGATTTCAGCCGCCTCGTCGTGGAGAGTCCCTTTGCCGTCCGGCTCGCGTCCTACGTGGAAGCGGACCGTCGCAGGGTGGAACAGTAATGTTTCCGCTCTTCCGCGCCTGCCCCGACTTCTTCCGTTTCTGGCTCTCCCAGGCGGTGTCACAGGTGGGGGACCGGGTGCACTCCCTGGCCCTCATCTGGCTGGTCTACCACTGGTCGGAATCGGCGCTTGCCGTGGGCATGATACTGGTCGCAACCTCGCTGCCGGGCATTCTGGTCTCTCCCCTGGCCGGGGTGCTGTGCGACCGCTTCAGCCGTCGGCGCATCATGATTTGCGCCGACCTGGCGCGTTTCCTTGTTGTCGGCTGGCTGGCCTGGCAGTCCGCCGGCGGCGCCCTGGGATATCCGGGCCTCATCGCCGCAACCGTGGCCATTGCCCTGGCTTCGGCCTTCTTCAATCCCGCGGCCCTGGCCATGATACCCGGCCTGGTGGCGCGGGAAGACCTGACCCGGGCCAATGCGGCCAGTCAACTGGTGGCGGGCGTGAGCGCGGTGGCCGGTCCGCTGTTCGGCAGCGCCTTGATTGCCCTCATCGGCGTGCCGCTTGCCTTCGCCATCAACGCCGTCTCCTTTCTCGGCTCGGCCCTTTTCATCGCCCTGGTGCGCGAGCCTGCAACGGGGAGGGCCGGGAAAACCGGCTTCCTGAACGAACTGCGCGCCGGGCGGGACGCCCTGCGCGGTGCGCCGCTCATCGCCGCTCTCCTGGGCCCGGTGGTGGTCATCAACTTTTTCTTTGCCGCCATCCCGGTTGTCACGCCGGTGCTTGCCGAGAGCGTCTACCGGTCCGGCGCGGCCGGGCTGGGCATCCTCATGAGCTGCTTCGGCGGTGGTCTCTTCATAGGATCGCTGCTCCTCTCCATCGGCCGCGGGCGGCGGGAGCGAAACGCAGCCCTCGCCGGTTTCGCGTTGATAGGCCTCGCGTTCCCGGTTATCGCCCTCAGCCCCTGGCTGTCCGCGGCAGGTCTGGGCCTGGCCGCGGTCGGCATCGGGCTGAGCATCGTGAACATCACGCTCATCACCCTGTTCCAGAAACTGCTGGACGACGCCACCCGCGGCAAGATAATGGCCCTGGTCACCGCCCTGGCCCTGTCGCTGCAACCGGTTGCCTACGGCGTGATGGGTCTGATTACCGACGCCCTGAAACCGTCCGGCGCGCTGCTTGCGAGCGGCGCGGTGATCCTGCTGGTTACGCTGCGCATCGCGACCCTTAAGGAGTTGAAAGAGCTGGGCTAGCCTCGGATCAGGCAGGCGGAGTCGTCCTTCGTTCACTCCGGCCGGCCTGCTTCTGCTGCTCTACGCTCATTTCGCTACAGCCGATAAACTCCCCTGCGGGTCGGACAGTATCGGCTGTTAACGCTCCATTTCGCCAAGAGCAGCAACGAATCAGGCCAAAGTGGTTCTCTTCGGACGACTCCGCCTGCCGATTTCATTTCTCAATTTGTTTGCTCCACGTCCTTTAAGGAGGTTTGAATGGATCCCGCGTCGTTTGCCCGCTCCGTGTTCGATTCCGCGCCCGCCTACCGTCGCTTTCTGGCGGATGCCGGCTTCTCCGCCGTGCCGGACTGGGAGAGCGTGCCGATCATGGACAAGGAGACCTACCTGCTGGCCTTCCCGGTGGAGGACCTGTGCCACGGCGGCGCCCTCGACGGTTGCCACCTCATCGGCGCTTCCTCCGGGTTCAGCCGGAGCGGTTCGCTGTTCTGGCCGAAGCGGCCGGAGGACGAGGGGGATTACGTGGCCTCCATCGGCCGGATGCTTGCCGAGCACTACGCCATCGAGCGCAGGCGCACCCTGGCCCTGGTGTGCCTGGCCTTCGGCACCTGGATCGGCGGCATGCAGATCGCAGCTGCCCTGCGCGCCCTGGCCGGAACCGGCCGCTACCCCCTGACCGTGGCCACGCCCGGCCTTAACCTGCGGGAGGCCGCTGCCATCCACCAGCGATTCCATCGCGGCTTCGACCAGTGCCTGGTGCTCACCAACCCCTCCAACATCAACCTGGTGGGCGCCCTGATGCGCCGCTCCAGCCCGGATCTGCCGCCGGCCAGCGTATTCTTTCCCGTGGTGGGCGAGTTTTTCAGCGAGGCATTCCGGGAACGGGTGGCCCGCGACTTCGGCCACTCCCCGGAAACTCCCTTCTGCGTCTGGACCGGCTACGGCTCCGCCGACACCGGGGACCTGGGAGTGGAGACGGCATCCACGGTTGCCCTGCGCAAGTGGTTCTATCGCAGGCCGGAACTTTCGGAACAGGTCCTGGGCGCGCGGGAAACACCCATGCTCCTGGCGCCGACGCCCAAGGCGCACCTGGAAATCATCGACGGGGAGATCGTCGCCACCAAAGACCAGATGATCCCGCTGGTGCGCTACAACACCCGGGACCACGGCGGCCTGCTGGAACGCTCGTCTCTTGCGGCTGTCGGTATTCCTGTGGCGTTGACGGCACAGCTCCCGGAGCGGATCCTGTTCGTCCACGGCCGGGTCAGCGACAGCGTGGTGTTCTACGGCACCAACCTGAAAGTACCCGCCATCGGAGACTTCCTGCTGTCCCTTCCCGAAGATTACCGGTACGCCGGGTTATTCCAGGTGCGCCGTTCCGAAGGGGACGGTGCCACCCGCTTCCTGTTCACGGTCTTCACCCACGGACTCGACGGCCTGCCGCCGGCGGACGACTACACCGGGGCACTGCTGTCATTTTTGCGGGAGAACAGCCTGGAATTCACCGCCAAGTACGACAACCTCTGCCGAGCGGCCGGCGAACCGCTGATCCGGGTAGAGCTCCGCGATATCGCAACCCTTGACCCCACGGTCAAGCACCGCTTTCTTCTGGAGGAGGAGTAGCCCCATGTTCGAATGCCTGGATGATGACCGCAGGCTTGAGTACGCCCGTGCCCTGTGGCGCACGGCCCGGGCCGCGCCGTTCTATGGCCGGAAATACGATGGATGCCCCGAACCGCGGGACTGGTCTGCGTGGAGGGCCCTGCCGACCCTCACCCGCCAGGAGCTGTACGACAACGCCTGGCCCCGCTCCGGGGAGATGCTTACCCAGCCGCCGCAAGGGATGATCGTCACGTCCACCGGCGGCACCACCGGCATGGCCCGCTACACGGTGCTCACCCACGGCGAGTGGGACCGCTTCTGCGACGAACAGGCGAAGGCCCTGCGCCTGATCGGGGTCAGCCCCTCCGACCGGGTGGCGAACCTGCTGGTTGCCGGCAGCCTCTGGCCCTCGTTCCTTGGCGGCCACGAGATCATCAAGCGCATCGGCGCCCTGCACCTCCCCATCTCCGCCAACATCCCGGTGGAGACGGTGCTGCGCTTCTGCCGCGAATTCCAACCCACGGTGATGATGAGCCTGCCGACCCTGTTCATCTTCCTGGCCGACCTGGCCCTGAAGGACGGCATCACCTTCCCGGAGCTGCGACTGATCGGCTATGCGGGAGAGCACATGAGCCCGGCGGTGCGCGACCACGTGCGGCGCGGCCTCGGGGATCAGGTGAAAATCCACGCCCTGGCCTATACCAGCGCCGACGCGGGTCTGATGGGCTACCAGTGCACGCGCTGCGCGCCCAACGAATACCACGTCCCTACCGCGTTCCAGCTCATCGAAAACATTGACCTGGAACGGGATCGCCCCGCCGCACCGGGAGAAACCGGGGAATTGCTGGTCACTAACCTGGCCCGCCGGTCCCAGCCGATCATCCGCTACCGCATCGGCGACCGGGGATGCTTCACCGGCGCCCCCTGCCCCTGCGGCGACCCCAATCCCCTGCTGCGGCTGGCGGGCAGGGCCGGCGACGATTTCAAGCTGGGCGGCGCCTATATCAGCATGGGCACGGTGGAGCAGTCGGTGGAGGCGGTGGCCGGGGTGGCCGGGATCAGCCCCAACCACACCTTGGTCCTGGCCGACGAGGGAAACCGGCTGGCCCTGGAACTGCGGGTCGAGGCCGGGAACCCGGCCGCGGCCGAGGGGCAGGCGGGTCGGGTGGTGGATGAACTGGAGACGCGCATTCCGGAATTGAAGGTGGCGCGGGCCAGGGAGTACCTGGCGCGCCTGGATGTGCGGTTCGTGCCCCTGGGAAGCCTTGAGCGGAGCCCGGTGACGGGCAAGGTGCGCCGCCTGGATGACCGGCGCGTCGAGGAGAAATGAAACCATGAGCGTAACCGAATCCCTTGAGCGACTGTTCGAGCTGGACGCCTTCGACGCCGGAGAGCGTGCCGACGCCCGCTTTCTCGACGCGGCCCGCGATGTCTGCGCCTGGCACATGGAACGCTGCGAAATTTTCCGCACCCTGTGCTGCCAGGAAGGGTTTTCGCCGGAACTGATCAGAAACATCGACGACCTGCCCCGCATCCCGTGGCTCATGGTCAACGTGTTCAAGCGCTACCACCTGACCTCCGTGCCCGAGAGCGAGATTGTCGCCACCTTCACCTCCAGCGGCACCACCGGCCAGGCGAGCCATATCACCTGGGACCGGGGCTCCATGGAACGCCAGGACGCCATGCGTGCCGCCATCATGGCCGGCATGGGGCTGGTCTCGGATCGGCCGGTGAACTACCTGATCTTCGCCTATGCGCCGGACATCGCGGGCGCCAAGGGCGCGGCCCACGCTCAGAGCCGCTACGCGGGCTTCGCCCCGGCCGCGGACAGCTTCTATGCCATCCATGCCGGTGAAAACGGCGAACCGGCATTCGACGCAGCCGAATGCCTCGACCGGCTGCGCGCCTTCAGCGTGACCGGCCTGCCGGTGCGCATCATCGGGTTTCCCGCCTTCGCCTGGCGGGTGCTGTGCGAGATGGAACGCACGGACGTTCGCCTCCTCTTCCCGGAGGAGAGCCTGTTCATCCTGGCGGGCGGCTGGAAGGCGGCCCAGAACGAGGCGGTACCCAAGACCGTCTTCGCCGACATGGCCGCGGGCCGATTGGGCATCCCCGCGACGCGCATCCGGGACGTGTACGGCTTCGTGGAGCACGGCGTCCCCTACATGACCTGCGAGGCGGGCCGCTTCCACGTTCCCGCATATTCCCGCGCCTTTGTCCGCAAGCCGGGCACGATGGAGCTCCTGTCCACCGGCCAAAGGGGCCTGCTGCACGTGGTATCCCCCTACAACCTGGCCCAGCCGTCCCTGGCGGTGCTGAGCACCGACTACGTCATCCTGGGTGACGACTGCCCCTGCGGCAGGAGGACGGCCACCATGGAGATCGCGGGACGGGCGGGCGTTTCCAAGCACCAGGGGTGCGCCATCACCGCTGCGGAGCTGCTGAAGAAATAAACCCGGGTCCGGCAGGTGGAGTCGCCCTTCGTTCACTCCGAACTGCCTGGTTCTGCTGCTCTACGCTCATTTCGCTACAGCCGATAAACTCCCCTGCGGGTCGGACAGTATCGGCTGTTGACGCTCCATTTCACCAAGAGCAGCAACGAACCAGACCGACGTCGTTCTCTTCGGACGACTCCACCTGCCGAATCCTGCAAACACGGAGGTTCTGTCATGCACGGTTACATTCTCGGGGAAATCCGCCAATCGCCGCAACCTCTTACCGTGGTGGAAGTGGAGGGCATCGTCGCCCGGGCACACGCCATGAAAAGGGAGGTGGCGTCACTCCCCCAGGCGTACCTGCTGGACCTGCTGGACCGGGTCGGCCGGGCCTGGAGCGATCCCGGCTATCCCTGCCGCAGGGAGGCCCTGTCGCGGCTTCCCGACCTCATCGGCTTCAGTCCCGCCATGATAGAGCAGGGAATCCTGGTGATGGCGGACTTGCTGCGGCGGGAGAACCTCCTGACCCGGCTCGCCTGCGACCTGGGCGACTCCCGCTTCCTGGACGACTGGGTGTTCGACAACCGTTTCCGCGGTCTGATCAAGGCCCAGCCACTGGGCGTGGTGGCGCACGTATCCGCGGGCAACGTCTTCGTCGGGGGGGTGGACACCCTGATCCAGGGCATCGTCACCCGCAACGTCAACATCATGAAGATGTCGTCGGTTGACCCGGTGTTTCCGGTGCTGTTCGCCAAGAGCCTGCGGGACCACGACGGGCGGGGGACCGTTGCCCGCTCCCTTGCCCTGCTGTCGTGGAAGGGGGGCGACCGGGAGATCGAAGGGGTGCTGAAGCGGGAGTGCAACGCCATCGTGGTCTACGGCGGGGCAGAGGCGGTGCGCAGCTACCGGGAAGGGCTCGGCCTGCACACCCGGCTCGTGGAATACGGGCCCAAGTACAGCTTCGTGCTGGTGGCAGGGGATGAACTGGAGCGGCGCGGCCTGGAGGCCTGCGCCCGTCTCATCGCCCGCGACGGGGTGATGTGGGAACAGTCCGCCTGCTCCTCGCCCCATGTGGTGTACGTGGAGGGAAGGGAAACCGCGGGCAGGCTCATGACCGCCCTGGGTGCGGCTTTCGAGCAGTGGGCCGCGGAGATCCCGCCCGGCGGCCTGAGCGACGACGAGGCGGTGGAGATCACCAAGGTGCGTGAGATGGCCAAGGTGGAAAAGGCCATGGGGAGCGGCGACCTGCTCCATGCCGCGGGAACCGGCTGGACCCTGGCCCTGCGGGATGACCCCCAGTTTGAAACCTCCTGCCTGAACCGCACCCTGATCATCAAGCCGGTGGAGAGCCTGGAAGCTGCGGTGAAATGCGTGGAGCCCATGGGCGAGTACATCCAGACCGTGGCGATCCTGGCGGATGAAGGGAGGTCGCGCAGGCTGGCCCGGGAGCTGTCGGCCCTGGGCGCGGACCGCATGGTGGAGATCGGCCGCATGGCGGCGCGCAAGCACGGCACGCCCCACGACGGCACCCGCGGCCTGGCGAGCCTGGTGCGCTGGACATCCCTCTCCCGCAACGCGCTGGAGCACGGGGTGGATGCCGCACCCTGGCAGCGGGCCGACGTTTCCGGCGACACCTTCGACTTCCTCCCGGACGAGGAACGCGACGCCATCACCTTCTCCCGCCTTGTGGAGACCGTGGCCTACTGCCGCGGCCGTTCGCCCCTGCTGGCCGAACGCTACGGCAGCCTGCCGGTTACCACCCGGGAAGAATTCCGGCGCCTGCCGCTCATGACAGGCGATGATTACAAGAAATTCCTGCCGCCCCACGGCGCCGGCCTCTTGACCGGAGCGACCGGCGAAGGGTACGTCTTTTCCAGCGGCGGCACCACCGGCGCGCCCAAGGCCGTGTACCGCACCATCGACGAGCAGCGCCACAACGCGGTGCGGCTCGGCAAGGGGCTGGCCCTGTCGGTTTTCGGACCGGGTGACGTGGTGGCCAACCTGCTGTTCGCGGGCAACATGTGGGCGTCGTTCGTCTCCTACAACCAGGCCCTGGAGCACACCGGCTGCCGCATCCTCCCGGTTTCCGGCAACCTGCCCATGGAGCAGATCGCGGGATACCTGGTCACGTTCGGAGCGAACGCGGCCATCACCATCCCCTCGGTGCTGCTGTCCCTGGCCGCCTACGTGGAGCACAACAACCTCCCTATCCGCCTGCGCAAGGTGTCCACGGGCGGCGAGCACCTGTTCGCCGGGGCGAAAGAGTACCTGCGCCGCACCCTGGGCGTGGAGCAGTTCGCCTCCACCGGCTACACCACCAACGACACCGGCGCCATCGGCTACCAGTGTCCCCACTGCGATGGGGGCGTCCACCACGTGCACGAGGACCTGCACCTGCTGGAGATCCTCGACCCGGAAACGGACGAGCCGCTGGGGCCGGGCCGTATCGGTAAGGTGGTGGTCACCAACCTTCAACGGCGGCTCATGCCCACCATCCGCTACGAAGTGGGCGACCTGGGCCGCTGGATCGAGGGCGACTGCCCCTGCGGCCGGAAGACCAGGCTCATGGAACTGCTGGGCCGTTCCGACGACGTGCTCATCATCGGAGGCGGCAACATCCATCCCGAGGTGGTGGCCTCAGCGGTCCATGCCGTGCCGGGCTTGTCCCCCCACTTCCAGATGGTCGCGCGCCTCGAAGAACACCGGGATCAACTGCTGGTAAGGGTGGAGCGGGCAGCGGACGCGGACCCCGCCTCGGACGAAGCGGCGGTGGAACTGGTGACGCGGCGCCTGCTGGCGGAATCCAAGGAACTGAAGGCCGTGATCGACGGAGGGCTGGCCGCGCCGGCGAAAGTGGAGATACTGCCGCCGGGGGGTATCACGCGGAACCCCAAGACGGGCAAGATCCGCCTGACAGTGGATGACAGGCACTGACCGCCGGGTTCGACGACACTGCGTGCCGGACGGCGGGAAGGGAAGGGTTCAGCCGCCCTTCCCCGTTCTTTCAGGGTCGGCCGGCGTCGGCATGCGACAGGAACTCACATGACGAACAATCTCATCCCAGAATGACCGGTCCACATGCATCGGCCAATCGTTGTGGCCGGCTTTCGGGATCGTCCACATTCTCTTTGCCGGTGAGGACAGTGCCCCGTACAGATGGCGGGCATGACGGATCGGGATAATACCGTCCCGCTCGGCGCCAACAACGGCAATCGGCCCCCTGAAATTCGAGAGGTTGGTCACGCTGTCATAGGAGTCTTTGAGGAAAAGCCGCACCGGCAGGAAAGGAAAGTGATCACCGGCAACGGAGCGCAGGGTGTCCCACGGTGTTATAAGCACGACCCCTGCCACCGGGACCGGCGTGGATGCTACGGTAGCGGAAACGACTCCGCAGCCGAGCGATTCCCCCAGGAGATAGACGGGACCGCCGTGCATCCGGAAGGCAATCCGCACCGTTTCAGCCGCATCCTGCACGAATGCCTTCTCACCAAGCTCCCCCCATCGCCCGCCGTAGCGCGGGTATTCTGCGAGAATCACCCGAAAGCCCAATCCGCTGAGCGCCTTCGCGTAGAAATCCCGGTCGGCGGCAGTTCCTCCGTTTCCGTGAAATACAATGAAAGTTCCCCGCGCGTCGGCGGGCTCCGTGCTTCCGGTGAAGCCTCGATACCCACCGGCAGAGGATGGCCAGAACCGCAAATCACGTGCGGCAAGAGATTGCTCCGAGGGAACGGTCCCGCTCGGGTAGTAGAGCATGCGGTACTGGAGATTGCACCCGGCCAGGAGCAGTGCTGCAATCAGAAGGAAAACGGCTGGAATCCAAACCGGATAGTCCATGTGCGTATCCTCTCGAGAAATGACGGGCATACGGCAGACCTGCCGGGTTTTGAAAACCCGGCAGGTCTGCTGATGATACGGCTCACTTCTCACCGGGTTGAGGCAGGATGTTTCCACACCACATGCTAGGACGCCGTTTCTCCGACAACGGTCATACCCAGGAAGTCGGCCACCTGCCGAAGATAGGCATCCGCATCGTCGTCGACGAAGAAACGAGAGGGAGAAGGCTCCAGCGTCACCGCCCCGCGATTGACGACCACGGTCGTCCCTCCCGCTCCAAGGGGAAGATAGGAGGCGGGTGTAACGGTGAGAGAGGAACCGAGGACGAGGAGAAGATCCGATTCGGCGATCATCATTTCCGCCTCGTCGAAACCCTTGACCGCCTCCCCGAAGAAGACGACATCCGGCTTGAGGACGCCCTTGCATGCGGGACACATCACGACCGGCGGCCGGGGACTCTCTCGCATCTCAGCGACCCACCAGGCATTGGTGAGCGGGGCGAAGCCGCGACCGCACCCGCAACAGGTGGCGGAACCGTACGAGCCGTGCAATTCGATGACCGTTCGGCTTCCCGCCGACTGGTGGAGCATGTCGATATTCTGGGTGATCACCCCGCGCAACGTGCCGGCTGCTTCCAGCCGCGCCAGGAAGTAATGGGAAAACGTCGGCCGCACGGTCTCCATCATGGTTACGAAATCATGGGCGAATTCGTAGAAGAAGCCGTGGTCCTTGCGGAACCAGCGGATATCGAAGACCTTCTCCGGGTCATAGCGCCGGGTTACATACAGCCCCCGGGGACCGCGAAAATCGGGGATTCCCGCCGCGGTCGAGATACCGGCGCCGCTGAGGGCGGTAACGCAGCGGGAACGGGCGATCATTTCAGCACAGTCGGCAGGTGAGAGGGACAGTTGAACGCTCATCGCGACAAACCTCCGGATACCTTTTCATTCCTGAATTTTCTCTTCCACCAGTACCGCCCACAGGTCTTCCGCCAAGGGGCAACGCCCCCGTATCACCGCGGCGGCTGCCCGGAAATCGTTCTCTTTCCATGGAGGCCTTGCCCGTATGGAATCGGCCGTTTCCGTGAAGAACGCCTGAAACGGATTCAGGACGATAAACATCCTGTCCCGCCGGCCGTTGTCTCCATGAAAATAGAGGGGAATATACTCCTGCCGCCCAAGCGAGGCAAAGATTCCGGGACCCTGCTCGCTGCAGTAATCCAGCAGGATTGCGTAGACCATCGGCACCGCATGTCCGAGTCGAAACGCCACTGCCGCAACCTCGATCGCTCCGCACGTAAACCGGCCCGCGCGGACAGCGACCCCGGTTTCACCGAAGTACTTGATCACCACCGATCGTTCCCGAATCAGAAATACCGCGTCGGAACCGGGCCCACCCGCAAGGGAAACCGCGGCATCGCCGGGCTTCATGGCTGTTATGAGGTTTTCAACATCATTCGGCCCGTTCATGGAGCGTCACCCCATCTCATCTTCCACCGGCAGGTGGATGCGCAGGACATCATTTCTTCCCGGACACCAAGGAGGACTCGAATTTTCTCCGTATCAGAACTTTACTGAACAAAGCAGATGGTTTCAACCTGAATCCGTGATTCTGAATGCCGAGGCGAGGGGAATGCCGGGGTTTGAACGTCGCCGATGCCGGTTCACGCCGGTTGCGCCGGGTGAACTTGGTCGGGCCGGTTCAACCCACGCGAATGCAAGAAACCGAGGCGTTCCGCGAAGGCGAAGGCATGAAGGTGTCACGGATTCAGGTTCAATTCACCATGTCCAGGAAATTGAGATGTGAGACTGTGTCGGATCGGGATGCGTTGTTCATGGGCTTCCGGGAAGCGTGGCAGGAAGCATGAGATTCAGGGAGCCGCTTTTGTGACGTCATCAGCCGGGCGTTCGAGGTCCTCTTCGCGAGCGCCGGACAAACGGGATGCCAGCAGGGACACGGCGATTCCGGCGAGGAAGCCGAACGCCATGTTGGATGCCAGTGACACCGCGACGGTCGTTGCAAGGGAGAGGATATCCTTCCTTCCCTGCACATCGCGGGCGAACTTCAGCAGTTCGAAACCAACGAGGAGGAGCATTGCCCCGGTTACCGCCTTGGGGAAGGCTCCGAAAAGGCCGGTGACCGATGAGGCGAGGAACAGCCCGAGGGAAAGCTCGATAAGCCCTTCCATGATGTTTGTGCCGCCGGTGCGCGCGCCGAAGTAGTATTGCCCGGCAAGCCCCCCTGCCCCGTGACACATGGGCATGCCGCCGAAAAAAGGCGCCGCCAGGTTCATCAGTCCCTGGCTGAGGGATAGTCTGCGGGGGCTGACGTGGCGCTCCGGCCAGTAGGCGGAAATCAGGCAGGAGGTGGCGATTGTTGCATTGGTTATGGTCAGGGGGATCTGGGCGAAACCGGCCAGCATCAGCGATTGCCAGACCTCCCTGAGACTGAACAGGGTGAAGGAAGGAAGGGTGAAGTCCAACCCGGCGATGCCGGCGAGTTGGCCCTGTATCCCCATGAATGCCACCCCGATGACCACGAGCACCACGGCAGCGGGAGCGTGACGATTGGAGCGGAGCAGGAAACCGACCAGCAGCGCGAAACCGCCGAGGAGCCAGGAAGTCGAGAGCATCCGGAACGCCTCCATGGCAAGCAGGATGCCGAGCGTTGCCTGTATGCCGCGCACAACGGGGGCCGGAGTGATCCGGGCAACCCGTGAAGCGAAACCCGATGCCGCGAACAGAAGCCAGACAACGCCCATGGAAAAACCGGCCGCATAGATGAGCGAGGGGGACCATTTCTGGGCGATAGCGGCTGCCGCAATCACCTTCATTGGTTCGATGGGTATGGGAAGGCGATAGAGGATCCCGGTCGCGAGATTGGCGAGCCCCATCATTACCAGAAGGCCCGCGGGATCAAGTCCGCACACCGCGATATAGCCGACTGCCAGGGGCAGAAATGTTCCGAGATTCCCGAAGGAACCGGAGAGTTCTCTCAGGTTGAACTCGAAGGATGCGATTTTCATGACGGGTCGTGTGCCGGAGATTGATACCGGTCGGTGACAGCTCCTGAATCCGGTAGCGGATTGAGAGAAGTGATTGTGTGCACGATACGCTGTGAGAGTCCGCTCGACCCTCGCACGCTCGTCGCTCCGGAAAAAATCTCTTGCACTTCGTTATTTAATATTATATATAACGAAGCCGTATACTTTGCCGAGGAACGGGTCGGTTATACCATAAAACCCCGAAACGTATACAGCTTATTTTCTGACCAACACCCTTTCAGCTCTTGCTTTCCACTAACCCATAACGGCGGTCATACGCTCCGGGGAAAGAGTCTTGCACGACAGGTACGGAAACAAACCAACTTCATCGGGTATTCACATGCGAAGGCAAGTCGTCACAGATATGAGGGTTCCGAATTCCGTCTGGAAAAAGAAGGTATCGGACACCTTGTACGAACTGAATATCATCCCTGATAATTTCTCGGGAAAAGTCGTCATTTCTTTCAAGGAAGGAGGAGTAAGCTATATAGAGAAGACTGAAACTTTCAAATAGAGAGATGGACAAGGGAGAAAGATTCTTATCAAGGCATCGCCACGGCAATCACCATTCCCGCAGGGGCGGCCTGTTCCTTCCGCGAGATATTCGCACTATTCTTGTACCTTCGAAACTACATACCATAAGATTCATGCGCATATTTCGTCCTCTGCTTCGGACAGACACAACGAAACCCGCACCCCTGCCGCATTCAGCGGCAATTTGTATAGGTGCGGGATTATTTTTTTCAAAAGGGATACCACCATGTCAACTGTACTATGCGCTACATGCAACAAAGAAATAGATACCGAGTACTACCTGAACAAGAAATGTTCGAAATGCGGTTCGTGGTTCTGCCATGATCATCTGGGTCAGTACAAATGGCAATGCACGAGATGCCTGACCTATACCTTGAGCAATATCTACGGGAGCTGACATCGGAATCATCGAGGCATCAGCTGTTCGCATCACAGTGCTCGCTCATCACTATCAAGACGGTATATATTGCCGGACAGGGTCGAAAAGTCCGGACGGGAGGTCATGACGTGAATACATTCAGAAGCCTCATAACGAAGCGACGCAGTTGCCGGAATTACTCTGATGAATCACTATCCCCGGAAATGCTTACGGATCTCATACATGCCGCGGTGTGGGTACCGAACGGTTCCAATAACCAGCCGTGGAGATTCGTAGTCATTACCGACAGGTCACTGATGAAACAGTATTCCGACGCCGCAAAGAGCGACTGGCTCGCACGGCTCTCGGAAACACCCCACATGCAGCAGTATGAAAAAGCGATACGGGATCCCAAGTACAATATCTTTTACAATGCGCCTGCGCTTGTCATTATCTATGGAAACACGGAATCCTACTGGCGCGTATATGACTGCAGCATGGTCGCCTACAACCTGCACCTGCTTGCTGAGGAATCAGGTTTGGGCGCCTGCTGGATCGGATTCGCACATAATGTTTTCGCGACCCGGGAAGCAAAAGCCGCATTCGGAATACCGGAGAACTACGAACTTGTTGCGCCTGTCATCCTGGGGCACCCCGCATCCTCCCATCCTGCCGAGGGAACCCCGCGCAAGCCTTTTTCCATAAGTTTTTACACTGGCATCAAATGAATTATCGGTTGAAATATCATGACTCATATCAAGGTAGACGGAAAGGAAATCGAGCTTAACGAGGATGGTTTTCTTGCCCATCCGGAAGACTGGAACGAGGACGTGGCAAGGGCATACGGGGTGATGGAAAACATCCCCGAGTTGACCGGCGACCACTGGAAGGTTATCTACTACCTGCGTAACTACTATGACCGGTTCCGCATCGCACCCATGATCCGGAAACTCTGCAAGGATACCGGCTTGAGTCTGAAGGAAATCGAGAAACTCTTTCCTCCCGGCCCGGCAAAGGGCGCGTGCAAACTGGCCGGCTTGCCGAAACCGACGGGATGCCTGTAGCGCCAATCCAGTGAGGACGGCCCATGGAATTTCTGCTGGGAGTACTTTTCCCCTATACGGCATGCGTCGTCTTCGTCTCCGGAACGATCCTTCGGATTGCCGGATGGCTGAAAACGCCCGTTCCCTTTCACCTGACGCTGTTCCCCGCACCCAACGGCGCCATGGACAGAATCGCGACCATCGCCTCGGATTTCTTTCTCTGCCGAACCCTTTTCCGCGAAGACAAAGCCCTCTGGCTTCGGGTGTGGTTATTTCACCTGTCGTTGGCCCTGATCATCGCGGGCCATGCAGCCGGGATATTTTTTCTGAGAAATCAGTTTGTCCTCATCGGCTTGAATCCCGACGCGAGTCAATCCCTGTCTAAACTGCTGGGAGGGATAGCGGGAATCGTGATGGTTCTTTCCCTTGGAGCGCTTCTGGCCGGCAGGATTTCCAACCCGATTGTCAGAAAGCTTTCGGTACCGGAGGATTTCTGTACCCTGCTTCTTCTCATAGCCATTGCAGTAACGGGAATCCTCATGTACCTTCCCGGTTTCCATGCGGACCTGCACGCCGTGCGGTCATACATGGGCGGGCTCATCCGTTTCAGACCAACCATGCTGCCGCACAGTCCGATGTTTATCGTCCACTTTCTGCTGGTGAATGTCCTTTTGATGTACTTCCCTTTTTCACGGCTTTTCCACTCCGCGGGATATTTCGTCAACCGGGCAATGCTTACGGAAGCGCCGCCTGTCTATCCGACCGTCTCGGGAATGACCCGGCGCTCACCCTTTGCGGCAGGCAAAGCACAAACCAACATACCGCCGCGCAGGGAACCCGCTGACAGGGGGGTGCGATAGTCATGAAATCTCCCCTTCATCTGGCCAAAAAAGAGGATCTGCGAAGCCTCGGCGTCGAAGAGGTCGATGAGTCCTCCCAAAAAACGCGGACTCTTGAGTTAATGGATGAATTCCGGAGATTCGGCCGTTCGCTTTCGGTCATGCTGGAAACCTGCACGAGATGCGGTGCCTGCGCCAAGGCTTGCCACAGCTACCTGGGAACCGATGATTTCCATAATATTCCCGCTGCGCGGGCCGGACTCTTCCATACCATATACAACAGGTATTTCACGCTGTCGGGCAGGGCATTCCGACTTTTTTCCGGCGCACGGGAGTTTGACGCCGAAACACTCAACTCGTGGGTGAACTATTTCTACCAGTGCACCACCTGCCGCCGCTGCGCCGTGTTCTGCCCGTTCGGCATCGATACGGGCGAGGTTGTGCTGGCCGGGCGAAACATACTGACCCGCCTCGGAATCGCGCCGCATTTCATGGTAAATATCGGCCGTAACGAGCTCCACACGGGAAACAACACCGGCATTCTGAAACCCGCGATCATCGACAGTTGCTCGTTCCTTGAAGAGGAACTGCGCGATGAAACCGGTCTGGACATCAAAATCCCGGTGGACAAACCTCACACCGACGTCCTGTACGTGCCGTCGTCCTCAGAGCTCTTTACAAACGTGGAAACGTTGATGGGTGCGGCAAAAATATTTCACTACCTGGGAACCGACTGGACGCTCTCCTCGACACTTCTTGAGGCGGCAAACTACGGGCTGCATTTCGACCTTGAGGTCATGAAGAAGCACAATCACAGAATGCACATAGCGGCAGCCGCCGTCGGCGCGAAACAGGTACTACAAGGTGAATGCGGTCATGGCTGGAGGGTTGCCAGGATGTATTCGGAGGGGGCCAACAGCCCGGTCCCCTTCCGGTTGAACCACATCCTCCCCTATGTGGCGGACAGGCTGCCGGACATGAAACTCGAAAAGCTTCCCATGCGGGCGACCCTTCACGACCCCTGCAACTACGCACGGGGAGCCGGCCTTGTTGACCAACCCCGCGAACTGATGAAGGCATGCGTTGAAGAATTTGTCGAGATGACGCCGAACAGGGAAAGAAATTTCTGCTGTGGAGGCGGGTCCGGCCTGTTGATGGACGAAATGCTGGAGATCCGGATGAAGCTGGGAAAAATGAAGGCCGATCAGATCAAGTCCCTCCTGCCGCTGGACTACGTGGCTCTCCCGTGTGCAAGCTGCAAGGCACAGGTTCCTCTCCTGCTCAAGCACTACGGGATGGAAGAGATGGCGACGGGTGGCGTGATTGAACTGATTGGCAAGGCGCTTGTCTTCAACCGGCAGAAGTGAGACATAATGATGTCCCCCCGATTTCTCTGAAGGGCAGCGGCCCGCTACCGAGAATAGAACCGCCCGGTCATGACCAGGGCATTACAATGAAAAGGAGAACGAAACACCATGAAGGTATGTTTCCCCGTTATTGCCGATCAGGGCCTGCAAAGCACCATCTATGGCCATTTCGCCTCAGCCCCCCTCTTTCTCGAAGTCGACACGGACACCGGCCAGGCATCCGCAATAGCCAATTGCGACACTCACAACCCGGAAGCCGGATGTGATCCCTTCAGAGCCTTGGCAGGCAGGCAGTTGGATGGTGTGATTGTAGGAGGAGTCGGCGACAATCTGCTGGAGATGTTGAATATGATGGGGTTCAGGGTCTATGAAGCGCAGACGGAGAGCGTTCAGGAGAATATTGAACTATTCGGAAAGCAGGAGCTGCCGGAACTCCAGAAACAAAACAGCGCGGAGGCAGGGAGGTGTGATGGGGTGAGCGGCGAGCAAGGCTGCAATCACGATCACCATCACGAGGATGAGGATGAGGGCGTCCTTGCTTCCCACTGAATAATGTCGGAGGGAGGCCGGGTTAAGAAACAACACCCGGCCTCCCTCCGGCCATGTAATCAATCAGGAAGGAAGCTGGAAAGGTTATCGTTTCACAATGACCGTAAATCCGTCTACTTCATGAAAAACCTGTCTTCCATCTGACGTATGAATCTCATGTGGGTACGCTGGATCGCCCTGTAACGCTTGAGAAACTTCTTCCCCTCATCCGTAAGCGTCGTACCGCCGCCACCGCCTCTTCCTCCGGCCGACTTGACAACCAGGGGCTTCTCCGACAATCTGTTCAGATAATCGATAGTGTGCCATACTTTCGGATAGCTGATGCCGACTTCTCGTGCGGTACGGGCAATAGAGCCATGAATACCAACCTGCTCCAGCAGGTTGATACTCTCGAAATCCAGTGGTTTTCCGTCCTCCAGGTGAAGAAAGAGCTTTCCCGACATGTCATATCGCTTGTTTCTCATTGACTCAATCCTTCTCTGTCTGTGCTGCTCGCGTCACAATCGCGCATATTGGTAAAAAGAGGAGGCCCCATGCTGGGCAACATGGGGCCAAGGAAAGTTGGATATGGGAGAATATCCACGCGTTATATATCAAATTGCATAACGTAGTGCAACCTTTTTTTTCGCACCATCATTCTTTCCTGAATCCGTACCGCCTTCACGCCTTCGCCTTCGCGGAACGCCTCGGTTTCTTGCATTCGCGTGGGTTTAACCAGCCCGACGACGTTCACACGGCGTACACGGCGTGAAACAGCGCGGCGGCGTTCAACCCCCGGAGTTCCGCTCGTCTCGGCGTTCAGGCGCCACGGATTCAGGCCCTTGCAAAAACCTTCCGTTCCATCGCATAAAGCCCTGTAATGCAGCATACAGCAGGATTGCTTCCCTGACCGACCTGGTCACCGAAACGCCCATGAAACATTCTGCCTGAAGAAAATATCTAACGACTTCCTCGCTTCCGAACCGTCCCGCGGAAGGAGAGTACCCACGGCCATGGCGTGAATCTCAAAAAATCGTTCTAAAGTGGGCTTCAGCAACGAAATTTTTCTTGCATAAGGTTATATAGTGTGGTAGATAACGTTACCTCATCAAAGAGGCTGCATCGGCCATACGGTTCATTTGCCGCGGGCACACGGAAAGCCTGCCCGGCCCCCCCGAACCGTAACCGTAACCTCTCGAATCCATAATCGTTTTTTAATCAAGCGCTTATCTCGTCCTCCGCATTGAGCGGACCAAACGAAACCCGCATTGATACTGATAACAACTTCGGTATTGATGCGGGTTTTCTTATTTTTACCGGCATACGAAACGAAACCGAGTCAGAAACAGCATTATATGAGGAATACCGGAATATGATGAAATCCATCCCCGTGCAGGAGGCGGTCGGCAGAGTCCTGTACCATGATATTACACGTATCGCGCCCGGCGAGTTCAAGGGAAGAGCCTTCAAGAAAGGACACGTTATTCTAGAAGATGATGTCCCGAAGCTGATGAACCTCGGCAAATTCAACATCTACGTCCTGGATCTGAAAAACGGGTTTATCCATGAAAACGACGCCGCAATCCGAATTGCGAAAGCGGCGACCGGTGAAGGAATAAGCCTTACCGAGCCCGTCGAAGGCAAGGTAAAGATGATCGCCGCATGCAACGGCCTTCTGAAAATCAATGCCGAGGCGCTCTTCAGAATCAACTCCATCGAACAGGTGGTCCTGTCGACTCTCCATACGAATCAACAGGTCACCGAGAACCTCCCCGTGGCGGGGACGCGCATCATTCCGCTCTTCACGGAAGAGTCACGGGTCATCGAGGTGGAAAGGATCTGCGCCGCCACCTCGCCGATTGTGGAAATCAAACCGTTCCGAGCCCTGAAGGTGGGACTCGTAACTACGGGAAACGAAATCTTCACAAAACGCATCGAAGACAAATTCGGCCCGGTCGTGAAAGCCAAGTTCGCCGACATGGGAAGCACGGTTTTCCGTCAGATAATAGCTCCCGATGATGTATCGACAATCGTCGGCTCCATCCATGAACTGCTGGATGAAGGAGCCGACATGATCGTCGCAAGCGGCGGCATGTCCGTAGACCCGGATGACCGCACCCCGGCTGCCATCCGGGCCGCCGGGGGAGAAGTCGTCACCTACGGTTCCCCCACCTTCCCGGGGGCCATGTTCATGCTGTCCTACATTGGAAACGTGCCCATCATCGGTCTTCCGGGGTGCGCCATGTATCACAAGGCAACGGTTTTCGAGTTGATAGTTCCGCGGATTCTCGCCGGTGAAAGGATCACCCGCGCCGACATTATCGCTCTGGGTCACGGTGGATTTTGCGCCTCATGTCCGGAGTGCCGTTACCCCAGCTGCAGTTTCGGAAAGGGATAGGAGAGCACGTTTGTCATTCCACCTTCCCTCACCCGCGTCTCCTCCACCGGCAGGGTGAGGGGTCTTTTTCCCGAGCGGTAACTGTGCGATCCCTATTTCAGACTCTTTCGTCCCGACCTCTCCACAGGAAGGGTTGTTAGACGCTGCTTTAAGCAGGAAAGATTGCTTCGTCGTTTCACCGTCCTTCACCCATCCTCTCCACAGGAAAGGTGGAGGTTATGTTCACCCCACGTAACCGGGCACCGCCCAGTTATATAACCCCAAAGGAGGAGGAAGTATGATTAAGAAGATGCTGAAAGTGAATGGTGTCGAGAGGCATCTGATCGTCGATCAGGAAGCACTCCTGTCCGATGTGTTGCGGAAACAGCTCCACCTGACCAGTGTCAAGGTCGGATGCGCAACCGGCACATGCGGGGCCTGCAATGTCATCCTGAACGGCAAGCTCGTTCGCAGCTGCACCACCAAAATGAAACGGGTCGACAACTGGTCGACGATCATCACCACCGAGGGGATCGGCACGCCGATTAACCTGCACCCCATCCAGAAGGCGCTCATCTACCACGGCGCTATCCAGTGCGGTTTCTGCACCCCCGGCTTCGTCGTCTCCATCAAGGCGCTCCTCGATTCCAACCCGAACCCCTCCCGCGAGGATGTACGCGACTGGTTCCAGCAGTACAGGAACGCCTGCCGCTGCACCGGTTACATCTCCATCGTCGATGCGGCAATGGACGCGGCCAAGGTTCTCAGAGGTGAAATGTCCGCATCCGCCCTCGAATACAAAGCGCCGGCGGACGGCCGGGTGTACGGAACACGCTACCCTCGTCCCACATCCGTTGCCAAGGCGTGCGGTCTCTGGGATTTCGGCAACGACAAATCCGGTCAGCTCCCCGAAGGCACCCTCCACGCCGCCATCGCGTATGCCGACGTGGCCCATGCGAACATCAAGGGAATCGATACCTCGGCCGCCGAGAAGGCGCCGGGCGTTGTCAAGATCGTTACCCACAAGGACGTCAAAGGCAGAAACCGCATCACAGGTCTGATCACCTTCCCCACCAACAAGGGTGACGGATGGGATCGCCCGATCCTGTGCGACGAGAAGGTCTTCCAGTACGGTGACGCCATCGCCCTCGCCATTGCCGACACCAAAGAGCATGCCGAAGCCGCCGCGAAACTGGTCAAGTTCGACCTGGAAGTGCTGCCCCACTACATGAACGCCCCGGCCGCCATGGCGCCGGACGCCATCGAGATCCACCCGGGCACACCGAACGTCTATTTCACCCAGAAGCTGGTCAAAGGCGCGGACACCAAGCCGATTATGGACAAGGCCGCCTATGTGGTGGAAGGCGAGTACTATCTCGGCCGCCAGCCCCAGATGCCCATCGAGCCGGACGTCGGATTCGCATACATCAATGATGAAGGCAAGGTGTGCGTCCACTCCAAGTCCATCTGCCTGCAGCTGCACCAGGCCATGATCGCCCCGGGTGTCGGCGTCGAGCTGGAGAACCTGGTCATCGTTCAGAATCCATGCGGCAGCTCCTTCGGCTACAAATTCTGTCCTTCCAACGAAGCCCTGCTCGCGGTTGCCACCATGGCGGTCGACGGCAAGCCGGTTCACCTCGCCTGCTCCTGGGCGCAGCTGCAGTTCTACACCGGCAAGCGCTCCCCGTTCTGGTTCAAGGTCAAGCTGGCCGCCGACAAGGACGGCAAGTTCCTCGCCGCCGAAACCGATTGGTCCGTCGACCACGGCCCGTACTCCGAATTCGGCGACCTCCTCACCCAGCGCGGCATGCAGTACTGCTTCGCCGGCTACGACATCCCCAACATGCGCGGTGAAGGCCGTACGGTCTGCACCAACCACTGCTGGGGCGCCCCGTTCCGTGCCTACGGTTCGCCGCAGGCATTCTTCGCCTCCGAGTCCCTGATCGACGAGCTGGCCAAGAAGATGGGTAAAGACCCGTTCGATATCCGTGAAATGAACTGCTACCGTGAAGGTTCCACCACTCCGACCCAGCAGACCCCGGAAGTCTTCGTATTCCCCGAGCAGTTCGAAACGCTTCGTCCCAAGTACCGGAGAGCCATTGAGACCGCCAAACTGAGAAGCACCGACACCAAGAAGTGCGGCGTCGGCGTATCCCTCGGTATCTACGGCTGCGGCCTCGACGGCCCCGACACCTCCGAGAACTGGGCCGAACTGCTGCCCAACAACGAAGTTATGGTAGGAAACAGCTGGCAGGATCACGGCCAGGGTTCCGACATGGGTACGCTGGCATTCGCCCATGAAACCCTCAGGCCACTGGGTCTGAAGCCGGAGCAGATTCACCTCTGCCTCAACGACACCAGCCTGACCCCGAACAGCGGTCCGTCCGGCGGCAGCCGAAACAACGTCGTCACCGGCAACGCCATCAGGGTTTCCTGCGAAAACCTGCTCGCGGCCATGAAGAAAGCCGACGGCACCTATCGCACCTATGACGAAATGAAGAAGGAAGGAATCGAAACCAAGGTATACGGCAAGTGGACCACGCCGTGCACGCCGTGCGACGTCGAGACCGGCAAGGGTGAACCGTTCTGCATCTACATGTACGGCCTGTTCATGGCGGAAGTCGAAGTCGACATCACCACCGGCAAGGCATCATGCTACGGCTTTACCCACGTCGGCGACGTCGGCACCATCACCAACCAGCTGGTAGTTGACGGTCAGATGTACGGCGGCCTGGCCCAGGGCATCGGCCTCGCCCTCACCGAAGACTTCGAAATGATTAAGGCCCACTCCAACATGATCGGCGCAGGCTTCCCGTTCTGCAAAGACATACCCGACAAGATGGAAGTCATATACGTAACCAAGCCCCGTCCTCTGGGCGCCTTCGGCGCCGGCGGCGTCGGTGAGCTGCCGCTGTCCGCTCCCCACTGCGCGGTCATCAACGCCATCGACAACGCCTGCGGCGCGCGTATCCGCCACCTGCCGGCATATCCCGAGAAAATCCTCGCGGCGCTCAAGTCGCCGAAGAAGGCTTTCGACGTGTCCGACGCTCTGGAGCAGGGTTATGTATGCCAGGATGTAAATTCCGCACCACCGAAGAAATAGGAAACAATACTTCGGCGTCGGTCCGTGAACCGGCCGGCGCCGAAGCGCTTCCACCGTAATGTAATTTATGTTATAACGATGGAGAGCCGCTGCAACGGCAGGTTCTCCATCGTTTTATTATTGAAATACGCCTTGTGAAACTATCCCCTATCGAACGCAATCCCGAGGAAAGAAGGTCCCGATGGAAAAGAATGAACTCATTGCATGGGAAAGCAGATGCATCCAGGAGGAATCTCCGGAATGCAACTCCGCCTGTCCGCTCCACGTTGACGCCAGGCTCTTTCTGAAAGAGATTCAAAAGGGAGAGTGGGACGCCGCCTACAAAGTTCTGAACAAGACCATGCCGTTTCCCGGCATCCTGGGGCGCATCTGCGACCATCCCTGCGAAGACAAATGCAAACGTGGTGAGGTGGGCGGTCCCATTGCCATCGGGGCATTGGAGAAGATATGCGTTGAGAGGTATTCAGGAAAAAAACGGGTCCAGCCGTTGCCGCGTAAAAGCCAGCGGATAGCCGTTATCGGCGCAGGCCTCGCCGGGGTGACCGCTGCCCTGGATTTGCTCAAGAAAGGGTTCACCATCTCGGTTTTCGTATCCGAAGACCGGCTCGGCGGCTCACTCTGGGATCTGCCGGAAGAGCTCCTTCCGCGCGAGGTCATCACCGAGGAACTGTCGGTTTTTGAAACACTGAAGGCGGACATCCACTTCGGGACCCGACTGGACAAGGCGCTCTTTGAACAAGTCCGCGAAGAATTCGATGCCGTTATTCTGGATCGGGATGCGCTGAAAGGAATCGAACTGCCCCTCACTCTGGATGATGACGGCCTTATTGCCATTGATCCTGCCACGGGAGCCACGGACAGGGAGGGAATATTCGCCGGTGGCGGCACACGATTTCGCGGAGCGTTCTCTCCGGTCATGGAGACGCTGGAAGGGAGAAAGCCGGCCCTCTCCGTTGAACGCCTGATGCAGAAGGTCGGGTTGGGATTCGGCAGGGAGAACGAAGGGGCGTATCCGTCCCGTCTCTTTACCAGCCTGGAGGGAATCGATCCGCTGCCGAGGATCGTGCCCTCGGATTCCGGAAAGGGCTATACGGAAGAAGAAGCGCTCAGGGAGGCGCAGCGCTGCATACAGTGCGAATGCATGGAGTGCGTGAAGAAATGCCTCTTCATGGAACGCTACAAGGCATACCCGAAAAAATACGCCAGGGAGATCTTCAACAACGAACGCATCCTCCTGGGCGCTGCCCATCAGTACAATGTTTTCACCAACTCCTGCAGCGCGTGCGGCCTGTGCGAGACAATCTGCCCCAACGATTTCAACATGGCGGAAATGTGCCTTGAGGCGCGTCGCACCATGTTGAAGCAGAACTTCATGCCTCCGTCTTTCCACGAATTCGCCCTTGACGACATGGCTTTCAGCAACGGTGAGCCGTTCAGTCTGTGCCGTCATGAAGCGGGCACGACAGAGAGCGCATGGCTCTACTTCCCCAGCTGCCAACTCAGCGGATCAGCGCCGGGCGAAGTCACGGCTTCCTACAACTACCTGCGCGACAAGCTTTCCGGAGGAGTGGGGATCATGCTCCATTGCTGCGGCGCCCCCGCCTTCTGGGCAGGACGGGACGACCTGTTCAAGGAGGCGCTGGCCGAGATACGCGCTTCCTGGGAAAAGATGGGCAAGCCGCGGGTCATCACCGCCTGCCCCACCTGCCAGAACATATTTCAGGAACATTTGCCGGAAGTGGAGCCGGTCTCCCTCTGGAATGTCATGCTGGAGTCAGGAATCCCCGCATCCGTCTGTTCGCGGGGGACAACGGGAGGCACTGTCTCCATCGTCGATCCCTGCGTGACGCGCCATGACCAGGTGGGTCAGAAGAACATACGCCGGATTCTGAAGTCACTGGGCATGGAGGTGGAAGAGCTCCCGCTGAGCGGCGAAACCCCGGAGTGCTGCGGCTACGGAGGGCTCATGTACAATGCCGACCCCACCCTGGCCCGGGACGTTGTGGAACGCAGGACAACGGCGAGCGACAATGACTACTTGGCCTATTGCGCCATGTGCCGGGACAATTTCGCCTTTGCCGGGAAACGGGTATCCCATCTCATCGAGCACGTTTTCCCCGCGGTTGAGGATGGTGACCCGGCCTCCCGCGGCTGGATCTCCTGGTCGGAGCGTCGCGCCAACCGCGTCCGGGTAAAGGAGATGATTCTCCGTGCCCTTGGAGAGAAAACGGAAGGGCACACGGAAGAATATGAGAAGCTGAAGCTCACCATGTCGCCCGACGTCCGCAAAAGGATCGACTCCAGGAGAATCCTGGAGGAAGACATACGGAAGGTCATCTTCCAGGCCGAATCCACTGGAAAGAGGATGCGGAGCAGAGAGAGCGGCGCCTACCTGGCGTATCTGCAGCCGGAAAACGTCACCTTCTGGGTGGAATATTCACCCGACGGAGATGGCTTTTCGGTCCTGAACGCATACTGTCACAGAATGAAAATCGTGGGGATACAGCAATGAATTTCTCTCAAGAGGCGGCCGCCTGGTCCTGTGCATCCTGCGGAGGCAACCTTGAACTCACCAAGGTTTTCTTCTCCTACATGAAGCGTAATTTCGAAGTCGACCTGCCCGCCTGCGCGGCATGCGGTGTCGTGCTGGTTCCGGAGAGCCTTGCTCTGGGAAGAATGGCCGAAGTCGAACGTATCCTTGAAGACAAGTAGAGAAGACAAAACGCCGATTCAGGCACTGTCCGCACTGCATGAATCGGCTTCTTTGCGTGCCGTCACGGGTCCTTCACTCCGGCCGGGAGGTTTTTTACTCACGGATAGAGGCCTTTCCCGGTGCGGATTCGCCCCCGGAGCCCGCATCGCCGATGTGGGGTGCGGTACCGGCGCTTCCGTTTCGTACCTTCGGGAACGCTATCAACTGAAGGCCGTGGGGTTCGACCTTTCCGGGGAGCTCATCCGAAACAACGAATGCGCGAAAGCAATTCCCTTCGCGGAAGCGCGTTGTGAAGCGCTTCCCCTGGCCGATGGTTGCTGTGACGGGGTATTGTGCGAGTGTGTCCTTTCTCTGGTGCCCGAACCGGAACAGGCGGTCGCGGAATTCTCCCGCGTCCTTCGAAACAGCGGATTCCTTATTCTGAGCGACATTTACGACCGCGCTCCGATTGACGGCAGCTTCCGCGCTTCGGCCGGCACGGCAGGGTGCGCATCCACCCTTCGTTCCCGCCTGTTCATCGAGAAACTTCTTGGAGATTCGGGATTCGACTTCGTTGCATGGGAAGATCATACACGGTATCTCAAGGAGTTGGTTGCGCAACTGATCCTCAACGGTGATTCCTGTGAGGAGTTCCGTGACCTGTTTCGTGTTCTCCATTCGGGATGCGCCGATCCATCCGAGGTTCGGAATTCTCGACCGGGATATTTTCTGCTTGTTGCCCAAAAATCGACAAAGGGAGAGACCTTTCATGGATGACCTGCTGTTTCGCATGATGGAATTGAAGGCCAAGGGATTCTACTGCAGTCAGATAATGATGCTCCTGGCGCTGGAAAACCAGGACAAGACAAATGACGACCTGATTCGCTCCATGTCCGGCCTCGCTTTCGGGATCGGAATCGGCGACGCCTGCGGTGCGCTTACCGGCGGCGCCTGTATCCTGTCGCTGTATGCGGGAAAGGGTACGGAAGAGGAAGAGGAGCACTTTCGTCTCAAGGGAATGCTTCATGAGCTGGGAGAGTGGTTCATCGAGACCTACACGGGTCAGTACGGGGGAACCAGCTGCGATGCAATCTCTGAAGAGGGTGCACTGAGAAATGAAAGATGCGGCGGAGTCGTTGCCGCGACCTACCAGAAAGTCCTAGAAATCCTGGTTGAGAATGATTTCGACCCCAGCGAGGGTAGATAGTGGGCTGTTGTGACCGCGAGACGGCTTTTGAAACCGAAAGCCTCTGTCCTTCGTGTCTCAAGAAGGTTCCGGCGGCGCGGGAGACACGCGGTGACGACGTATTCCTGGTGAAGCGATGCCCCGAGCACGGCGAATTCCGCACCATCATCTGGCGCGGCAAGCCGGAGTTTCAAGGGTGGAAGAGAAAACCCACCGTGGTGCGGAGCAGCGAATCACAGTCGACGGCAACCCGAGGCTGTCCGTTCGACTGCGGGATCTGCCCGTCGCACCGCAAAAACGCCTGTACCGCCGTTCTCGAAATAACCTCCCGCTGCAATCTGCGCTGCCCGGTCTGTTTTGCCGATTCCGGTTCGGACCCCGCCCCGGATCCGTCTCCGGCGCAGATAGCCGAATGGTATCGGCGGGTGCTTCGAGCGTATGGCTCCGACATCATCATCCAGCTCTCCGGCGGCGAGCCGACGGTGCGCGACGACCTCCCGGCCATCATAGAAATGGGGCGCTCCCTGGGTTTTCCCTTTATTCAGGTAAACACCAACGGCTTGCGTCTTGCCATGGAGAAAGAGTATGCCTCCGTGCTCCGTCAGGCGGGCGCATCTTCCGTTTTTTTTCAGTTCGACGGTACGGAAGACGACATATACCGGAAGCTGAGAGGCCGCGCTTTCTATACCGAAAAACGCCGCGCCGTCGATCGATGCGTGGAAAACGAAATCGGCGTCGTGCTGGTGCCGGCCATTGTTCCAGGGGTCAACACCCACAACATCGGCGACATCATCAGACTTGGGTTGTCATTATCCCCCGGTGTACGTGGGATACATTTTCAACCGGTCGGCTATTTCGGCCGCGGCCCGAACGCACCCGACAACAGCATTCGGCTTACCCTGCCGGATATCATGCGGGCCATCGAGGATCAAACCGACGGCCTGATGCGTGTTGAAGACTTCACCCCTCCGGGATGGGAAAACTCCCTGTGCTCCTTTCACGGGACCTTTCTTCCGAAACCCGGCGGAGGCCTGCAGGCGCTCACCGGCCATGGAGGTGGTTGCTGCTCGACCGATAACGAAGGAGCGTACGCCGTCTCCTTCACGGCCCGGCAGTGGTCGGCGCCCCCTGCCGGATCAAATTCTGACGCTTGTTGCTGCGATTCCTCCGGCCGGGAAAGCGGCACGGAAACCTTGGACGGGTTCCTGGAACGGGTGAAAACGCGGATGTTTTCCGTTTCCTGCATGGCGTTCCAGGATGCGTGGAGCCTTGACCTGGAGAGGACCCGGGACTGCTGCATACACGTGGTCGCTCCCGATGGAAGGATGATTCCGTTCTGTCTGTATAACCTTACCTCCGCAACGGGAGAGAGGTTGTACCGGGGGAAGTCAGTAAAAAGTGAAAAGTAAAAAGTGAAAAGTGATCAGTGAAAAGCGAACCGAAACCTGACTTGAATGAGTGGAGAAGAGGTCACGGGTGGTGTGTGGAGAGATGTTGAAATCAGTGAAAAAAAAAGGTGTGGAAAAAACTTCTTTGGAACCCTGGATACAGGCGAAGATTGGCTCTTCTGCCACGGGAGTCGACCTGCGGGCCGATATCGCCCGCCATCAACTCAGTAAAATTCGGGAAACGATCGACTACGTCCGTGCCGGCGCTCCCTTCTACCGGGAACTTTTCAACGGGGTTCGGGGTTCCGACCTGAAAAGCCTTGAGGATATTGCATCCCTGCCTTTTACTACCGCGGAGGACATCCAGGAAGACGACCTCCGTTTTCTCTGCGTTTCCAGGGACGAGATCTCCCGTGTGGTAACACTGAATACCTCGGGCACGACCGCTTGCGCCAAGCGCATCCACTTCACCGAAGACGACCTGGAACTGACCACCGACCTGTTCCACCACGGTATGAAAGCGCTGGTCGGGCCCGGCGGCACGGTGCTCATCCTCATGCCCGCGGATCGGCACGGCACCGTCGGCGACCTGATGGTAAAGGCGCTGAAACGCATGGATGTCCTGGGGATACCTCACGGGATAGTACTGGACAGCGGCAAGGCAATCGCCGAAATCGTGGACCGGTCGGTGGATTCCATTATCGGAATTCCGGTCCAGGTCCTGGGTCTGGTGCGGCACAGGGATGCCTCCGCCATCCCGCCCGGCAGAATCAAGAGCGTCCTTCTGAGCGCCGATTACGTGCCTTCCGCCATTGTGAAGGAGATTGAAAACGCCTGGGGATGCGCTGTGTTCAACCATTACGGCATGACCGAAATGGGCCTGGGCGCGGCGGTTGACTGCCGCGCGCTGTCCGGCTACCATATCCGCGAGGCCGACCTCTTCTTCGAAATTGTCGATCCGGAAACGGGCGCACCTCTGCCCGACGGCGCGATGGGTGAAGTCGTCTTCACCACGCTGACACGGAAAGGCATGCCCCTGGTACGCTATCGCACCGGTGACATGTCACGCTTTCTGCCGGAGCCCTGCCCGTGCGGGACCGTCCTGAAACGTCTTGAATGGGTCAAGGGAAGACGGGAGGGAGGCGTTCGGCTTGCCGGTCGCCACATTCTGACCGTGGCCGATCTGGATGAGGCGATATTCCCATTGCCCGGCCTCCTCAATTTCCGGGTTGAGCTGACAGGAGACAGGGGTAAGGATGAGTTGCGGGTAACGCTCTTTGCGGGAGACACCCTTCCGGAAAACCTGTGCAGTGAAGCAGGAAAAGCGCTGGAAGGTATCCCGGCAATCCGTTCCGCTCTCGACAGTGGGTCTCTTGCCATCGCGCCAATACGGGCAAGCTCTGAAAACTGGATATCAACGGGAAGCATCAAGAGAAAAATCATCGACAGCAGAGGGAGGATATAGGTCTATGCTCAAACAATTGCAGGGTATATGCCACAGACTTGAGGACGGAGAGGATCTGGTGCAGGCGACTATCATAAAACACGCCGGATCAACACCCCGCTCCGTAGGGTCCAAAATGTTCGTGAGAAGGGACGGTTCCATCATCGGATCGATTGGAGGCGGGCTCGTGGAGTTCGAGATGCAGAAAAAGGCGCGCACGGTCTTCGACACCCGAAAGGCGCGGATCGAACCCTTTGATCTGACGGGTGAAGGCGCCGCGACCACGGATCAGATGATCTGCGGGGGACGACTGGAGTTCCTGATCGAGTACTTGCCCGCCGACCCCGCGAGCAGCAGGGAATTCCGGAAACTTATTACCGCCATCCAGGAAGGGAACAAAGGATACCTGATAAAGTCCCTGGACACCAAGGGGGATACCGTGTCGGAGATGGAGCGCTGTCTGGTGCGCCGAGATACCGTGGTGCTCGGGAACTTTCCCGGTCCCGACGCCTGGATTCCCCTTCTTACGGCGGAATCATCCCGCAAGAAGTCTCCGGTGATTGCCGTGGTGGAGGGGAAACGCTTCTTCGTCGAACCCACCGTTCCGCCGGGCACCGTCTATCTGTTCGGCGCAGGACATGTCTCCCGACCCGTGGCCGAACTGGCGTCCATGGTCGAGTTTCAGACCGTCATCCTCGACGACCGGGCCGACTTCGCCAATAAGGAACGTTTTCCCAAAGCGGACCAAATCATCGTCATCCCTTCGTACGAGAACCTTTTCGCTGGAATGGATATCGACCGGGACAGCTACCTGGTAATCGTCACACGGGGACACCTCCACGACAAGACCGTTCTGGAGCAGTCGCTCCGCACCAAGGCCGGTTACATCGGCATGATCGGCAGCAAGAGGAAACAGCACCTGCTTTACGAGGAACTGCTGGGCAAGGGGTTCTCGAAAGAGGATCTGGAGAGGGTCCACAACCCCATCGGAATTGACATCCACGCCGAAACACCGGAAGAGATCGCCGTCAGCATCGTGGCGCAGCTTATCGATGCCAGGGCACGGATGGACCGTTGAGCTCGGCATGGGTATCACGGCAATAATACTATCGGCGGGATATTCCTCCCGCATGGGAGAGTTCAAACCGCTGCTCCCCTTCGGCGATTCGACCGTGCTGGAGCGCGACATCACCCTCTTCCGCGACGCGGGAATCGAAGATGTGCGGGTCGTCATCGGACATCGCGCCGGCGACCTCCTGCCTCTGGTGGAACGTCTCCGGGCGCGTCCGGTCCTGAATGAACGCTTCAGCGACGGCATGTTTTCCTCCGTGCTGGCGGGTGTCGCGAGTCTCGGGGATGACGTGGAAGCCTTTTTTCTGCTGCCGGTGGACATCCCCCTCGTGGGACGGCGAACCATCGCTCTCCTGGCAGAGGCTTTCAGGAGGGGAGAAGGGAGCATCCTCTACCCTTCCTTCTACGGGAAACGCGGCCACCCACCGCTCATCGCGGCACGCTTCCGGAGGGAAATCCTCGCCTGGAATGGTGAAGGGGGGCTGAAATCGTTCCTTTCACGGCACGATAGCGAAGCGGCCAATGTGGAAACGGAAGATGAGAGCATTCTCCTCGATATGGACACCCTCGCGGAATATGACAGACTTCGATCGGCGTGGCGAAAGAACGCCATCCCCACGGCGGAGGAGTGCGAAAAGCTCCTGGTAAAGTCGTTCTCCGCCGAAACGCCTCTCGTGGAGCATTCCCGCAAAGTAGCGAAACTGGCCGTTTTCCTGGCAAAAAAGCTGAATGAAGCAGGATGCCGTCTTGACACGGACCTCATTCAGGCAGCCGCGCTTCTTCATGATCTGGCGAAAGGAAAGCCGAATCACGCGTCCGAAGGCGCCCGGATCCTGGATGAAATGGGTTTTCCCGAGATCGCGAGGATCGTCGGCGCTCACATGGATATCAGCATAGCGAATGAAGAGCCTATCGGAGCGGCTGAAATCCTCTACCTGGCGGACAAAATGACCAGCCGGAGCCGGTATGTCCCGGTGGAAGAACGCTTTGAGCCGCGAATGCGGTCCTCTTCCGCTGATCCGGAGATTCGGAATGCAGTCTCCGTCCGTCTGGAGAACGCCCTGAAAATAAAATCCCGTCTGGAGAAATATCTGGGACTCCCTCTCCATGAAATTCTGGTAGAATACGGCTTCCTGTGAGACATCCGAGCCTACGCCGATGAACAGCGAAAAGAAAACCAACGGAAAATGTGTCGTCTTTCTGCTTCGACATGGCGATTCCCGGCAGGACGACGTGAAACGCTACATAGGGCAAAAGGACACCACCCTCAATGAGACCGGGCGTCGGCAGGCGCTGCGGTGGAGGCAAGAGCTCTCGGAAGTCCCGTTTCATGCCGCCTTCAGCAGCGACCTGCGACGATCGCGGGAGACCCTGGACATCATCACCGCAGACCGAAAAGTACCGTCCTCCTCCCTCCCCGGCCTGCGGGAAATCTCCGTGGGATTGTGGGACGGCCTTCCCATGGAGGAAGTGCGGAAAAGGTTTCCCGACGAATATGAAAGGCGCGGCACGGATACTGCCGGCCACCGCCCGCCGGAGGGGGAAAGTTTCGCTGAACTGAGGAACAGGATCGTTCCGGTTTTCGATACCCTGGTCCGGGACCGCCAAGGCGCCGTTCTCCTGGTGGGACATGCGGGAGTGAACAGGGTTCTCCTGTGCCACCTGCTCGGCATGCCGCTGGAAAACCTCTTCCGCCTCGGACAGGACTACGGATGCCTGAACGTTCTCGTCAGGGAAAAGGGATTCTTTTCCGTCAAAGCCATGAATGTCCTTCCTTTGGAACATTCTTTCCGTTTACCGTTCTGACACTCTATACCGTGGAGACAGCTGTATGATAGATCCCGTCATTCTTTCCCTGAAGGTGGCCTTGGCAGCCGTCTTCGTCGACTTCGTCGCCGGTCTTGCCGTCGCAAGAACCATGGCACGCACGGAGTTCATGGGAAAGAACGTTGTTGAATCCCTCATCATTCTCCCCATGGTGCTCCCGCCCACGGTCCTTGGGTACGGTCTTCTCATCCTTTTGGGAAAGCGCGGCCCGGTCGGCCGATTCCTGCTGGAGTATTTCGATTTCCAGCTCATCTTCACCTGGTGGGCGGCGGTCATCGCCTCGGCGGTCGTCTCCTTTCCCCTCATGTACCAGAGCGCCAAGGCGGCTTTCGCCGGGGTGGACATCTCCCTGGAACAGGCCGCCCGCACCCTGGGCGCCAGGGAAGCCCGGATATTCCTGACCATCACCCTTCCCCTGGCCTGGCCGGGAATACTCGCGGGGCTGGTCCTCTCATTCGCCCGCGCTCTGGGTGAATTCGGAGCGACCCTGATGGTGGCGGGGAACATCCCCGGCAAGACGCAGACAATACCCCTGGCAATTTACTTCGCAGTGGAGACCGGCGATACGTCGGCGGCCCGGAACCTGGTGCTGGTGATCACCGCGCTCTCCTTTGCTACGGTATTCTGGCTCAACTGGTGGTGCAAAAAGAAGGTCCAGACATGGAAGAAGGGAGGGCCGGAACATGCTCAGAGTGAACATCTCTAAGAAGCTGCCCGGCCTGACCGTTGAGGTGAGCTTTGATTTCGACCGTGGGATCCTGGTGATATTCGGGCCGTCAGGCTCGGGCAAGACCACCATTCTGAACTGCGTCGCCGGGCTCCGTCAACCGGACGAAGGGTACATCTCGCTGGATGAAAAGGTGTTTTACTCATCGGCCGATCACATCGTGCTCCCTGCCCGAAGAAGACGGATCGGGTACGTTTTCCAGGACTATGCCCTCTTTCCGCACCTGACGGTGAAGGAGAATATCCTCTACGGCATCCCGAGCAGGTGCAAAAAAGGGAAGAACTACCGGATCGGCACCCTCGACGTTCTGGAAATGCTCAAGATAACCGATCTGAAGGACAGGTATCCGGCACAATTGTCCGGGGGAGAAAAGCAGCGGACCGCCCTTGCCAGGGCGCTCATGGTGGAACCGGACCTCCTCCTGCTGGACGAACCCCTTTCGGCACTGGACCACGGCAACCGCAGGGCTCTCCAGGCGGAACTCCGTGACCTGCAGCGGATCTGGCGGATACCCTTTGTTCTTGTCACACACAGCCGCAAGGAAATGCACGCCCTCGCAGACGAAATCATCTTCATCGAAAAAGGCAGGAAAAGAACCCATGTCTATCCGGACATGCGCCGGGCGGGACTGAACCTGGCGGGCATGGCCGTGGACACGCCCTCGCATGCCGTCAGCGGAAATGGGACATAAACAAAAAACACCAGGTGGAGTCACCCGAAGAGGACGACTCCACCTGCCGTTTCCAGTATAAAGAAAGGGGGCCGTTTCCGACCCCCTTTGATTGTGCCGACGGTTGATATACCGTGTCGCCGGCAGGGTTATTCTTCAGCGTGTTTCGGGCCTCTTCCGAGGGCGACGAGCTCGGCGCCGACACCTTCGGCGATCTGCTTCAGTTCGCACATGCGGAGATGCTGACCGTACACCTTCAGGTCAAGCCCGGACACCGCAACCAGGATGTAGCGAGGCTGTTTCGCTCCATCCACCATCTTGCTTCTCTCACGGTAAAAAATCTTTCCTGCCATGGTAGGGATACCTCCTTCCGTTTTTTCCTCCCTGGGTACTTCGGAGGGCTTATGGTTAAAGCGTATACCCCTGTGTGCAGGATGTCAATACGGTATTTTTGTTCTTCTATGCCCGGATAATGGTGCCGACGTTCTCCCCGTTGAGCGCCCTCTCCAACGTGCCGCGCTTGTGTCCGTTGATGATCATGACCTCTTTCACATTCGCCGCGTCACGCAGCAGATACAGGACTTTCTGTTCCATTACCATGTCTTCCATATCGATTGTAAGCAGTTCATCTACCGTAATATCCTTGATGAGTTCGGCTTTGGGGTTTACCCTCGGGTCTTCCGTGTAGAGCCCATCGACATTTTTCATGAGGATGCAGCTTTTTGCCCCGAGAACTTCCGCCATAAGGACAGCTCCGGTATCGGTACGATGAGGAGGAATAAGACCCATTTGAGGAGGATGCTCGAAAAGGCCGTAGGGCGGAGTGCCGTGGATCACCGGCAGGAGGCCGAGATGGAGCATGGTGGGGAGATCGAGAAGATCGCCCGGCTTGAGCCTCGAGCCGTTCCATTTGGAGAGCAGCAGTGTGACGATCTCGGCGTTCTGTTCGCTGATCTTTCCCGCAAGTTCGGCCAGGACGCCTGTGGGCATTCCAAGGTCAATCCCGATATCGAGGATATGACGCACCCGAACGCCGCCGCCGGTGACTATGAGCATTTTAAACTTCTTTGACAACTCTCCGATCTCCTCCATCAAGGGGAGAACCACATCACGGCCGAAGTCGACGATTCCATGCCCGCCAAGTTTCACCACATGGAGATCAGGCACCAGCCTGAGCTGCTCTATCCTTGCGTGCTTTTTCATCAATCCCTTACGGACAAGGGTTTCCCCCTGGAGCTTGTTTTCAATTTCTCGCCTTTGCTGCATACCCTTGTATCCTCCCATATGTATATTTTGCCCGCTACCGTTTTGATCAGACCCCCGCACTATGAAAAATCATTTGCCGGTAGGCGGGGATATAAAGTACATTTTCCAAATGATGCTCTTCAGACGCCTGCATGACACCGCATCGATTATTATCCTCTCCCTCGCGCCACGTCCTGTAAAAGCGCTTTGCAACTCGATTACCTGTACTGCTCTTTCCGAAAACAATCAGTCGGCCAACCTGACGCACGTTTCGCGCACAGGATCCGCCATTTTCCCGGACCCCGGTTGTACGGCCGGCGCTGACGGCACAAGGAGTCTTTTCTTTCCGTACGGCATGCCCATTGCCGCCCCCTTCATCCTTTTCCGCCTGAAACGGTCCGGCTTCTCCGGTTGCCGGGTAACGGTGACGGACGGAGGCCTGCTTGTTACGGCAAGCAGATGATCCGACCTACACGGCGCAATCGCTGGGGTCCCCCTGGATCTTGGCAACCGCGTGGGGAACCGTATCCCACACCGCCTCCAGGTTCTCCACCGCGCCCTTGGGGCTTCCCGGAAGATTGATGATTAGGGTTCTGCCCCGAATGCCCGCAACCGCACGCGATATGGCCGCGGAGGGCGTCTTGGCCAGGCTTCTGAACCTCATCAGTTCGCCGAGGCCCGGAATGACCCGTTCCAGTATCTTCATGGTCGCTTCCGGAGTGACGTCCCGTGGAGACACCCCGGTGCCGCCGGTGGTGAGGATGATGTCCATGGCGCCGCTGTCGGCCCACTCCGCAAGTTTCGCCGAAATCAGCTCCATATCGTCCGGGATCATCTCATAGACGGCGGTTTCCACGCCGTTCCGGCCCAGCCAATCGGTCAGAGCCGGTCCGCTCAGGTCGATCCTCTCCCCACGGGCGCCCTTGTCGCTGAGTGTCAGGATTCCGGCCTTCACGGCTGTTCCTCCCGACGGTACACGCCGCTCTTGCCCCCCTCCTTGAAGAGAAGCTTCACCTCACCGATACGGATACTCTTGTCCGCCCCTTTGCACATGTCGTAGATGGTGAGGGCGGCAACGGACGCGGATACCATTGCCTCCATCTCCACGCCGGTGCGCTCGAAGGCGCGCACCATGCTCTCCACCCGCACGCACCCGGCTTCCAGGTCCGTGGTAAAATCGACGGTAACCGCATGCAGCGCCAGGGGATGGGACAACGGTATCAGGTCCGGGGTCTTCTTTGCGGCGGCGATACCGGCCAGCCGGGCCACTCCCAGCACGTCGCCCTTGGCAACCGTGCCTTCGAGGATCCTCTCCAGGATCTCTCTTTTCATGAAAACGGTGGACGTTGCTATGGCGGTCCGCAATGTGGGCGACTTGCCGCTGATGTCCACCATGATCGCCTTTCCCTGGTCGTCGAAATGATTGAAGCTCATGCGTTCTCCCTATGATCTACAAACTGTGTACAGCTTTTTATTGTTGGTTTTCGTAGGGGCAAACCTTGTGTTTGCCCTTTATTTGGGCGATCACAAGGATCGCCCCTACATCATTCATGAAAAAAATGCAGTTCCTGAAATCTACGCCTCCATCAGCCCGCCGTCGCCGGCGATGATCTGCACCTCGACCTGCTCCCCCGCGGTCAGATCGCCCTTCTCGGCCGGTATTACCGCAATGCCGTCGGCGAGGAGCAGGGTCCGTAAATAGCCGGTGTCCTGCTTTCCAGGGCTCCAGGCAATGTACTTTCCGTCTTTCTCTTCCACGGCGACGCGAAGAAAATTGACCCTTCCCGGCTTTTTCTTTATCCCCTCCCGCAGGGTCGCGGTGACAAGCGGCCGCAGCACCTTGCGGAATCCCATCATCTTCAGGAGCGCCGGTCGGACGAACTCTTCGAAGGTAATGAGGCTGGACACCGGGTTGCCCGGCAGGGAGAAGACCGGCTTGCCGTCCCGCCGGGCAAAGGCAGTCGGGCGGCCGGGCTTGATGTCCACCTTCCAGAACACCTGCTTCACCATCAACTCGTCCAGCACGTCGCGCACGTAATCACGGTCCCCGGCGGACACGCCCGCCGAGGTAATCAGCACATCCGCGGTCAATCCCTCGGCAAGCTTTTCCCGGAGGCTGTCCTTGGTGTCTCGTGCAATGCCGAGCATAATGGGGATGCATCCCGTCTCCCGGACCGCGGCGGCCAGGGCCAGTGAATTGCTGTTGATGATCTTGCCCGGCGCAAGCGCTTCGCCCGGATCCACCAGTTCGTCGCCGGTGGAGAGAATCGCCACACGCACCCGGCGGTGCACCGGGATGAACAGCCTGCCGAAGGACGCCAGCATGCTGATCTCGGACGGCCTGAGAACCGCACCGGCGGGAAGTATCGTCTCGCCCTCCTTGACATCCTCTCCCTTGAAGCGGATATGGTCGCCCGGCTTCACCTTCTCTTTCAGGAAAACCGTTTCATCACGCTCTTCCGCCTGCTCGAAGGGGACAACCGCGTCCGCCCCGGCAGGGATGGGAGCGCCGGTGAGGATCTTCACCGCCGTGCCGGCCTCCATGGGGTGGCTCATGAACCCTCCGGCGGGGAGGAATCCGGAGAGTTTCAGGGTAGCGGTCTCGCCGCAGTCTTTCGAGTGCACGGCATAACCGTCCATGGCCGTATTGTCCCACAGAGGCATGTCCCAGGGGGCCATGATATCCTCGGCAAGCACTCGACCAACGGCGTCCAGCATCTCGACCTTTTCCACGCCGAGGGGCACGACACTATCGAGTATTATCTTTCGGGCTTCTTCAAAGGTGGGCATAGGGCAAACTCCGAAATGCACTTATGAGATATGATTGCTCCACCAGCGCAGAGGCGTTGTGTCAGTGAGCGTTGGCAGGGCGTGACTTTTTGGAAGAAATCATCGCTAAATCCGGATGACAGACTTATCACATTCTCTCAGACGGTTCAACGGTATAAAAAAAGGGAACCGTCAAAATCAACGACTCCCATTGATATCCGGCGATATAGGCGGCCGTGGGGCCGCATCAGTTATTGGTTCTGATCAGATGAACCGCGGTCGCCTTGAACGAGACAAACACATTCATCCCCTCCCGAAGATCAAGGACGGCGAAAGCCTCACGGGTCACAAAAGACGTTATGGCAAATCCGCAGTCCAGGGAAATCTTAAGAAAGGGCCCTACCGAGAAGATATCCCGAACCACCGCGGGGAAGTTGTTCCTCGCGCTCGTCAGATCGTCCGGATTTGTGAGTTCAATAACCACGTTCTCCGGCCTGACGCAGCAGTAGACTGAGTCGCCGGGAAGCGCCTCACCCACAGCGTCAATCTCCACTTCATCAACACGGACGGTTGCCATGCCGTCTTGCATGCGGAGAACCTTCCCCTCCAGAATGGTATCCATTCCCACGAAATTTGCAACGAATTCGTTGGCGGGGTTGTTCATGACGTGTGAAGGAACGCCGACCTGCACGATGCCGCCGCTGTTCATGACCGCGATACGGTCGGACATGCGCAACGCCTCGGACTGATCGTGGGTCACCATGACGGTTGTTATGCCTGTCTCCTGAACGATGCTGTTGAGGTCGTCACTGATGGCGTGCCGAGTGGGAGGATCCAGCGCGGAAAAAGGCTCGTCGAGAAAGATCACCTCGGGCTCCATGGCAAAGGCGCGCGCGAGGCTTGTTCTCTGCGCCTCACCGCCGGAGAGCTTGCGCGCGGAACGGTGGGCGAGGTGCTCTATGTTGAACCACTTCAGGTAGCGCGTTACGCGCTCCCTCGTTTCTTCCCTGCCGACGCCCCGGATCTTGAGGCCCGACGCCACGTTGCGGTAAACGGTGGTATCGAACAGGAGGGGCTCCTGGAAGACCATGGAGACCCGCCGCCGATACTGGAATGATTCGTCCCTGGAGGAAACGACCCTGCCCCGGTATTTCAGGACCCCGGCCACCGGCTTCAACAGGCAGTTCAGCACGAGGAGCAGGGTTGACTTCCCGCTCCCGTTGGGACCGATAAGGGACATGAATTCCCCTTCGGAAATGGAAAAAGAGGGAATGTCGAGAATCGACGCTCCCCCGAGTTGCACTTTCAGATTTTCAATGGAGATGATGCCGTCTTTCATGCTCACCGTGGTCTCTCTCGCTGTTGAATCAATGTGAACAGGTAATTAACAATAAAAACCAGCAGCAGCAGGATGATCGACAGGGCAAACGCCGTGGCAAACTCGCCTTTACCCGTTTCCATGACCGTTGCCGTGGTCAGAACCCTCGAATACCCCTTGATGTTGCCGCCGACCATGATGGAGGCGCCCACCTCGGAGATGACCCCCCCGAACCCTGCCATGACGGCGGCCATGAGAGGCAGGCGCGCCTCCTTGACAAGTATCATGACCATCTGCATCCGGGTCGCTCCCAGCGAAAGGATCTGCAGGCGCATCTTGGCGGGAAGGTTCTGGAGCGCGGCAATGGAAATGCCCATGACGATGGGGGTGGCTATGACTGCCTGGGCAATGATGATGGCCGTTGGAGTGTAGAGGATGTCCAGGAAACCGAAGGGTCCGTTGCGCCACAGAAAGACGGTGACAAAGAGACCCACCACGACCGGCGGGAGCCCCATTCCGGTATTGACCACGCTGACCACGAACTTCTTGCCCGGGAACCGGGTAAGCGCGACGATCATCCCGCAGGAAATACCGATTCCCACGCTGATGAGCGTCGCGATTCCCGACACCTTGAGGGACAGCCAGGTGATTGACAACACCTCCGGGTCAAGCGCCATCAGGAGCTTGAACGCGGTTATGAGTCCTTCAAGGATAAGATCCATTTACAGCCCCAGAGTTTTGGGATCCTTGCCGGCATCCGGGAAGAACAGCGGTGCCCCGAACTTTTTGACGCCGAAGGTTTTGATGATAGCCTGGGTTTTCTTCGCGACCATGAAGTCGGCAAAAGCCTTTGCGCCCGCTGCGTTGACCTTGGGCCACTTGGCCGGGTTCACCTCGATCACGTGGTAGATGTTGAGGAGCGAGGCATCGCCTTCAACCAGGATATCCAGTCCCAGGTTCTTTTTCACGGAAAGATAGGTTCCACGGTCCGCTATGGTGTATCCCTTCTTTTCAGCCGCCACGCTCAGGGTCTGCCCCATGCCGAGGCCGGTCTGCTGATACCACTTATTCCCTTCGTACTTCAGGCCCGTCGCCTTCCACAACTTCTTCTCCAGGGCGTGGGTGCCGGAGTTGTCGCCGCGGGACATGAACAGGGCGTTGGCGGCCGCGATCTTCTTCAAAGCTTCCTTGGCGGATTTCTCGCCCTTGATCTTCGCCGGGTCGGATGCCGGGCCGAGGATGATAAAGTCGTTGTGCATTACCAGACGGCGGTTGACGCCGAAGCCCTCCTCAACGAATTTCTTCTCCGCGTCCGGGGAGTGAACCAGCAGCACGTCCGCTTCGCCCTTCTCGCCCATTTTCATGGCCTGGCCGGAACCCACGGAGATGGTCTTTACAAAATAGCCGGTGCTCTTTTCAAAAACCGGCAATAGTTCGTCCAGCAGGCCGGAGTCCTGGGTGCTGGTGGTGGTCGCAAGGATGATGGTTTTCATCTTGGGCGCGGCAGAGGCGGGTGACGCCACGAATGCGGCAATGGCGACAAAGGCCAGAGCGGTCAGAGAAAAGACTATTTTATTAAGGTGTTTCATTCTTTTGGCTCCTTTCTTAGAGAAAATGAATCAGGCTATTTCTTCCCCTGCAGGGCCTGCCACTGGGTGGAGTTGGGGAAGAACAGGGGACTTCCGTATTTATCCACGCCGAAATCGACGATTATCTTCTGCCCCTTTTCAGGAGCGGTCATCCACTCAATGAACTTCATGGCATCCTTGTAGTTTGCCCTCGGAAATTTCTTCGGATTCACGGGGATGACGGAGATGAAGTTCAGAAGGGCATCGTCCTTTTCAACCAATACGGCGAGTTTGATCGTGTCCTTGAGCGACAGATAGGTGGCCCGGTCAATGAAGGTGTAGGCTCCCTTTTCGTCGGTATATTTCAGGGTCGGGGCGTTGCCCTCTTTCCCCTTCTCGTATACCGTGTACCAGGCGCCGGCCGGTTTCACGCCCGCCTTTGCCCATATTTCCATCTCGGCCACATGGGTGCCGGACTTGTCGCCGCGGCTGATAAACGGAGCACCCTTGCCGGCAATCTTCTTCAGGGCCTCGGCGGCGCCGGCCATGCCCTTGATGCCGGCCGGGTCGCCGGCCGGGCCGACGATGACGAAGTCGTTATACATGACCGGAATCCGTTCGGTGCCGAAGCCGTCCTTGACGAACTTTTCTTCCAGGGACTTGGCATGGACCATTACCAGGTCCACATTCCCTTTTTCCGCGATCTTCAGGGCCTCACCGGTGCCCGCGCCCACGTGGCGCACGCGGATTCCCGACTCCTTCTCGAACTGGTCCTCGAGGACCGACACGATACCGGCGTCAATGGGGCCGATGGTGCTCGCCATCAGCAGGAATCCTTTCGTCTGTGCCTGAACCGTTAGCGGAAAACACAGCAGCAGGCAGACCAGCCACAAAGAAACTCTTTTTCTCATTTTTCCCTCCCTTTTTGTCGATACGACGAAGTCTAATGAACGCTGTATACCTTACAGTATTTCGAGAGAAAAAAAAAGGGGGAGGGAAAATTACTTCCCCCCCCATCCATGAAGAAGGCTCAAGTCATGAGAGCCATTTCGGAAAGTGTTTTAGAAAATGAGCTGTGCCTGGAGACGGTACTGCATGTCGTCCGTCGGCGCCTTGGAAGCGCCGTTCTGCTGATGAACATTTGCCACGTCAGCCTGTACTTTCAGGTTGTGGCCGAAGAAGTAGTAGGAGACGGCGCCGATCTGCTCGGACTGCATGTCGCCGGATACCGCTCTGTCCGGATCCTGCTGGGAAAAACGAACAGCCAGACCGATTTTCGGGGTAATCATGTAACCAGCCTGTGCATACCAGGCCATGGCGCGCTTGCCGGCGTCTGCCGCGTAGGAGTCGCCCTGGGCGTAGAGGGCCTCACCCTGAATCGCGATACCCATCCACTTGAAATGCGCGTCAAAACCGTAGTTCTGGAGGTCTTTGTAACCATTCCATGCGGTTCCGTAAGCGGCCGAATTTTCTCCGGTAGCCAGGTTGTTGTAGAAGTAATTGGCGCCGATCGTAAAGAGCGGCTTTTTGCTGATGGCGAGATCGGGTTCGTCGTTGGCCATGGCGCCGAGGGGGCTGAACGCCATCCTCGCGGCGAATGCGTTGTGGTTGGTGCTGCCGGCATTGGTCTGGCCGTCGCCGTTGGTGCCGGATATGGCGTAATCCATGATACCGCCGAAAAGCTTGCCGTAGGCAAAAGCACCGAGTTCATACCCGGGGGCATACCTGCCGATCCAGGGTACCCGGTCAACAAACATCAGTGTTGCATCGGACTGGATCATGCTGTAGGCGTACTTGACCTTGGTCTGGCCGAACAGGAACTGCAGTTCGTCCATCACTTTGTAATTGATGTAGGCATCAACCAATCCGCCCCTCGTGGAGTCGTCTTTCGATTGTGCCAGCTGCCGCGCATCCATCTCCAAGCGATAGGTAAGATCCTTGGTGAACGCATAACCCTGGGCAATCAGCCTTGCCTTCGCAAAATCGAATTTGCTGGTGTCCTGGCCGCTGTCTTTGTCCAGGAACGTATAGCGGTACACCAACCTGCCGCCAATGTTGAGCTGGAACTTCTCGTCGGCCGAAGTAACGGTGAAACCCTTGCCGATCTTGTAGTCAAGCGGCTTGCTCTTCGTTACTTCCTTGTAGTCCGCCTCGGTGATGACGCCCTTCTCCTTCAGGATGTCCTCCAAGGTCTTGGCCTGCGCACCCTGCGCCACCAGAACGGCGGCAGCCAGGATTGCTCCCACTGCTAAAAATCTCTTGCTCACGTTCTCCTCCTTTTCACCATGATGTTGGTCCGAAAAACCTGGATTGTATTCGTTTCTCGGCAGTAAAACATCGTCTCGTCATTACAGGCACTATGTGGTCGCCCCCACAATGACCTCAAAAAAAACCCCTATTATTTAAGGGGTTAGCGTCATACGCACTGGGCGATACAATAGAGAAACAGATATCAAATGTCAAGCTAATATTTCATCAGACTAAAATTTTCCGTTTTGAATCAAAGGTTTTCAGCCGATTTTTCATTAATGAGGTCGCTCACCACCACGCCTGCCATGGTCAGCCCGAAGATGGCGGGAATGTAGGAGATGCTCCCCAGGGTTATCTTCCGGCGACGGCAGGCGACCTCCGGCACGCCCCTGTCGGGACAGTTGCACTCATCGCCGCAGCGGGATTCCACGATGGCCGGTTCCCGGTACCCTTCCGTTGAAAAAACCACTTTCACGCCACTCTCAACCCCCTGACGTTTCAGGAGTTTTCGCACGATCCTGGCCATGCGGCAGGCGTGGGTGGCGGAGATGTCGGCCACCCGGATGCGGGTCGGGTCGAGCTTTGAAGCAGCGCCCATGCTGGATATGACGGGCAACCCTTTCTCCCGGCAGCTGCGTATCAGGTGCAGCTTGCTGGTGATGTGGTCGATGGCGTCCAGCACATAATCGAATTTCTCCGAGAGGAGGAAATCGCTGCTCTCCGCCCCGTAGAAATCCTTGCAGGGAACAACGTCGGCGGCGGGATTGATGCGCCGCATCCTCTCGGCCATGACCAGGGCCTTGGGCCTGCCCACGGTGTCGTCCAACGCCAGGATCTGTCGGTTTATGTTGGTCAGGCAGACATCATCGAAATCGACGAGCACAAGCCGCCCGATGCCGGCCCGGCAGAGCGCCTCGGCCGCATGGCCGCCGACCCCTCCGAGACCGAAAACGGCCACGGAGGAGTTTCGCAGCTTCTCCAGCCCGGCGGGGCCTATCAGCAGCTCGGTCCGGGAGAAACGATGGAGTTCGGACATGATCTTCTACCTCGACTTCGGTTCCGGATGGTTCTTCGTGCGGCGGGCTCAGGGTGAAGACCCGTTATCCCAGGAATGAGCAGCAGTAATCGGACACGGTCGTAACTTTCACGGTAAAGGCTGATCGCGCGGGAACCTCGAACGACTCTCCCCCCCTGACCGCCTTCCAGTCGGAAGAACCGGGGAGAAGGACAGTCAGTTCACCCGACTGAATTTCCATCAGCTCCGCCGCGTCGGTATTGAAAGTGTATTCGCCGGGAAGCATGACACCGAGAGTCTTTCTCGTACCGTCGGGGAAAATGACGGTCCGGCTCGTCACCGTGCCGTCGAAATAGATATTGGCCTCCCTTACAACCGTTACATTCGTGAATTCCGACATTGAATTCTCCTTTTCCTTTTCTATAGGTGCTACGGGATTATCGTGAAACGTCCGCATTAGTGATCCGATGCACCTATGGCGAGAACCTACGAACGACCCAGGACATCCCTGGCCAGACGGAGCGTAATCTTCCGCCCTTCGGTCAGGGCATGACGATTGATGCGTTCCAGCGCTTCACGGAGGGACGGCACGTCCCGGCGGACGATAGTGAGGAGGTAGTCCGCCACATCGTCGGGCAGGAGCACCTGCCGGTCCTCGGCGAGCTTCGACAGAATCATCCCGCGGGACTCGTCGTCGGTGATGTCCACCTTGGCAACGAGCCCCCAGAGGAGGCGGGAGATGAGGTGGTCATCCAGGTTCGGCAGTTCTTTCGGAGGGAACATTCCGGTGATCATGATCTTCTTCCCTGCGCCGTAAAAATCGTTGAAAAGTTGCCAGACCTCCACCCGGAGGCTTTCGGTATCGGGGATGAGGTGGATGTCGTCCACCAGCAGGGCCGGAGCGTCCAGAAAGTGCTCTCCCAGACGGGACACCCGCTCCGCGGCATAGTCTCCCCGGTATATATCATCGATGGTCCGGAACGAGATGAAGGGCGCAGGCTGCCCGGCAGACCCCGAAAGCACCTCTCCCGCTGCCGCGAGGAGATGGGTCTTGCCGCTCCCGGGCGGACCGTACAGGTAGAGGAGATTCTCGGTTCCGTCACCCGCAACAAGCTGCCGAGTGAAATGCCAGGCTGCCCGGTTGCCGCCGCAGACCACGAAATTGTCGAATGAGTAGCGGGGCATGGGAGGAAAATCGAAGACCAGCTGCATGACTAGAAAAGGGTCCCCTGAGGAGATTCGGGGCAGGCGCGGCCGAAGTGGAGGTAGGCGGTCCGCGTGGCGGTCCTTCCCCGTGGAGTGCGGTTCAGGAAGCCGTTCTGGATGAGGTACGGCTCGTACACGTCTTCGATGGTATCGCTCTCTTCGCAGATGGCCGCTGCAAGGGTGTCCAGACCCACCGGGCCTCCGGAGAACTTGTCGATGATGGTGAGCATGATGAGGCGGTCCATGGGGTCGAATCCCATCTCGTCGATCTCCAGCAGCAGCAGGGCGTCATGGGCGACCTGGCGGGTGATGATACCGTCCGCCCGCACCTGGGCGAAATCGCGGACTCGGCGCAGCAGGCGGTTGGCCACGCGCGGCGTTCCCCGGCTGCGGCGCGCCATCTCCCGTGCGCCGTCCGGTTCGATGGTGATTCCCAGGATGCGCGCTGAACGGGTGACGATGACGGCAAGCTCTTCTTCGGTGTAGAACTCGAGACGGGAAATGACGCCGAAGCGGTCGCGCAGCGGCGAGGAAAGCAGCCCTGCCCTCGTCGTCGCCCCGACAAGGGTGAACTTGGGCAGGTCCAGCTTGATGGTGCGGGCGCTGGGCCCCTGGCCGATGATGATGTCCAGCTGGAAGTCCTCCATGGCCGGGTAGAGGATTTCTTCCACCACGTGGGAGAGACGGTGGATCTCGTCGATAAACAGGACGTCGTGGGGTTCCAGGTTGGTGAGGATGGCTGCCAGGTCGCCGGGGCGCTCGATGACCGGACCCGAGGTGGACTTGATGTTCACCCCCATCTCGGCTGCAATGATGTTGGCCAGGGTAGTCTTTCCCAGGCCGGGCGGGCCGTAGAGGAGGACGTGATCCAGGGATTCGCTCCGCCCCCGTGCCGCGTCGATGAACAGCTGCAGGTTTCCCTTGGCCTTTTCCTGGCCCACGTACTCGGCCAGGGCCCGCGGTCGCAGGGTGGACTCGAAGAGAAAATCGTCATCGGTTGTCTGTGGCTCGATTATTCGGGTCATGGGGAAACCAGTCAAAAGTAAAAAGTGAAAAGTGAAAAGTGAAATACGAAATGCAAGTGTTCAAGGAGCAGCAGTGTTACGATTAACTTTTTACTTTTTACATTTTACATTTTACTTTTTACTTTTTACTTTTCACTTTTCACTGCCTTTCACTTCATCAACGCCTTCAGGGCCTGCTTCAGCGCCTCTTCCATGGATGCGTCCGGCGCGATGCGCATCTCCGACAGGGTCTTCTTCACCACGGCTTCCTTGTAGCCGAGATTGATGAGGGCGGAGGCCACGTCCTCCTCGATCCCGGCGGCGGGCGCCGTGCGCTCGCCGTCACGGGTGGGAGCGGCAATCTCCATTTTCAGCACCTTGTCCCTCAGCTCCAGCACCACCCTTTCGGCCGTCTTTTTTCCGATGCCGGGCACGGCGGACAGGCGCGCCAGATCGCCTCGTGTGATGGCGGCGGCCAGTTCATCCACCTGGATGTTGGAAAGGATGTCCTTCCCCATCTTCGGGCCGATGCCGGACACGGAGATGAGGAGCTGGAAAAAGCTCTTCTCCGCCGGGGTCCGGAAACCGTAGAGGCTGATGGCGTCCTCTTTCACATGGGTGTAGATGGTGAGGGAGATCTGCGCCCCGATGTCCGGAAGCTCGTAGTAGGTGGAAAACGGGATCTGCACCCGATACCCGACGCCGTTCACGTCCAGGATGATGTATTCGGGCGACTTATGGGCTATCTTTCCGGTGAGCAGGGCTATCATCCCGCGTGCCTCCGCAGCGCGTTCATTCCGCGTGAATGGGCATGGCAGACCGCTATTGCCAGGGCGTCCGAGGCGTCCTCCTGGGCGACCTCCGGCAGATTGAGGAGCACCTTCAGCATCTGCTGCACCTGGACCTTTGCCGCCTTGCCGTGGCCGACCACCGCCTGCTTGACCTGGAGGGCGGAATACTCGAACACCGGCAGGCCGGCGTTGACCCCTGCGACGATGGCCGCCCCGCGGGCCTGTCCCAGCTTCAGGGCGCTCTGGACGTTTTTGGCGAAAAAGATATTCTCCAGGGCAACCTCCTCGGGATGGTAACGCTCGATGATCTCGGAAAGTCCGCGGTAGATGCGTTGCAGGCGGAGGGGGAAATCCTTGGCTGCGTCGGTGAAGATAGCGCCGTTGTCCACGTGGATCAGGCGATTCCCCTCCTTCACGATGATTCCGTAGCCGGTTATCCGCGAACCGGGGTCGATGCCGAGAATTCTCATTGCGTCCCCTAAGGGCCTGCCGGGACAAAACTGTTACAATATGGCGCTCAGATTTAGGTCAGATTTGGCCGGGACGATTGAGCCAAACCGCAGGCGTAGCAGAGCTACGCTGAGGATTTGGTGATTGAGGACCGGGCAAAGATGGCCTGAAGATGAGATGCTGGAATGTAATGGTTATGTCCCGGCAGGCCCTAACTGAAAGGGGCGGGTTTCTCGCCCGCCCCCCGAGGCTTACATCATCTTTTCCATCTCTTCTTCGGAGATATCGAAGTTTGCGTAGACGTTCTGGACGTCGTCGTTGTCCTCCAGCCGCTCCATCATCTTCAGCATGCTCTCGGCCTGCTTTCCTTCAAGCTTGACCATTGTCTGGGGAATCATGGTGACCTCGGCGGATTCAAACGTGAACCCCGCCTTCTCCAGGGCATCGCGCACATCGAAAAAGACTCCCGGGTCGGTGGTCACCTCGATCTGCCCGTCCTCGTCGGAGACGTCCTCGGCGCCCGCTTCCAGGGCCGCTTCGAAAAGGGCATCGAAATCGGTCTCACCGGAGAACACTATCAGGCCCTTCTTATCGAACATCCAGGAGACGCAGCCCGCCTCGCCCATGTTGCCGTTGCACTTGGTAAAGATGCTCCGCACGTCGGAAACGGTACGGTTGCGGTTGTCGGTCATCACCTCCACCAGCACGGCGACCCCGCCGGGACCGTACCCCTCGTAGGTGGTCTCCTCGTAGGTTACCCCCTCCATTCCGCCGGTACCCTTCTTTATTGCCCGCTCGATGTTGTCCTTGGGCATGTTCTCGCCTTTTGCCTTATCAATGGCGGTACGCAGCCGCGGATTGCCGTCCGGGTCCCCGCCGCCGATCTTGGCCGCAACGGTGATCTCCTTGATCAGCTTGGTGAAGATCTTGCCGCGCTTGGCGTCGGCCGCCCCTTTTTTATGCTTGATTGTGCTCCATTTATTATGACCTGACATCTTCCCGCACTTCCTTTCATCTCGAATCTGGTGGTAAACCTGAAAACGGCAAATACTACCATGGGGAAAAGCGGCTTGTAAAGGATGAAAATGCCGGAATGAAGGGGGGCTTTTCCGCGACGTTCACGGTACGCTCCGGGCACTGTTTCCTTGCTTTTACGGGAAGTTCCGTGGTACACAGTACCAGTCCCGCCGACCGTGTGCCGGCCGCGGCAAACACCCACCGAAAGGAGCCCCCACCTAATGCCCATAGCAAACAAAATCGCGGGTTTCATTGATAAGTCTTCATGGATTCGAAAGATGTTCGAAGAGGGTGAGCGGATGCGCGCCCTTCACGGGGCGGAGAATGTATACGACTTCACCCTGGGCAATCCGGACGTGGAGCCTCCGCGGGAATTCCTGAAAGAGTTCCGGGAACTGGCGGAACACCCTATCCCCGGCATGCACCGGTACATGAGCAATGCGGGGTATGACGAAACGCGCTCAGCCGTGGCCGAGGTGCTGGCGGAGAAATCAGGGCTGGAGGTAACGGGGAGTCATGTAGTCATGACCTGCGGCGCCGGGGGCGCCCTCAATGTGGCGCTCAAGACGGTTCTCAATCCGGGGGAAGAGGTGATTATCCTCACCCCCTATTTCGTGGAGTACAAGTTCTATATCGACAACCACGGCGGCGTGCCCGTGGAGGTCTGGACCGACCGTGAGACCTTCCAACTCAACCTGACGGCCATCGAGAACGCCATCACCCACAAGACCAGGGCCATCATCATCTGCTCGCCAAACAACCCCACCGGCGTCATCTACCCGGCGGAAAGCCTGAGGAAACTGGGAGAACTGCTGCGCCGAAAGGAAAAAGAGCTCACGCGGCAGATCCTCGTCATCTCGGACGAGCCCTATGCGCGCATCTGCTACGACGGCAAGGAAGTACCCAACATCTTTCCCCACATCCAGAACTCCGTCATCGTCACCTCCCACAGCAAGGACCTGGCGCTCCCCGGCGAGAGAATCGGTTACCTGGCCGCCAATCCGCGCATGCAGAGCGTTGAGATGTTCATGCAGGGGGCCATATTCTCCAACCGCGTCCTGGGATTCGTCAATGCGCCGGCGCTGATGCAGCGGCTGGTGGCGAAACTGCAGCGAGTATCGGTGGATATCAACCAGTACCGGGAAAAACGGGACCTCCTCTACGACAACCTGACCGCCATGGGTTTCAGCATGGTCAAGCCGGACGGCGCCTTCTACTTCTTCCCCAAATCCCCCATGGCGGACGACGTCAAGTTCGTCAAACTCGCCCTGCAGCACCACATCCTGCTGGTGCCGGGAACGGGTTTCGGCGCGCCGGGGCACTTCCGTATCGCCTACTGCGTCGACAAAGGCATGATCGAGCGGAGCCTGCCCGCCTGGCGGGAACTGGCGCGGGAGATGGGACTTTAGAGGCAGGTTCGAGGAGCGAGGTTCAAGGAGCGAGGATTGATTCTTCAGAATGGCTGAATCCTCGCGCCTTTTTCCTCGTTCCTCGTTCCTTTATCCTCGTTCCTGATGTTACTGCAGACAGTTGAACAGGCCCATGCACCAGAAGCAATCGCCGCAGGGGACCTTGTTCACGAAGCAGTCGTGGGTAAACTCCTCGTTGTAGATGTATTCGCACGGCACCAGGTTGCAGTTGGAGCAGAACGGGTACTCGTGGCGAAGCACTTCTTCCCGGAATGAACGGAACTCCGTATCGTTCCATACCTCCTTAATCCCCTTTTCCGGGAGCCTGCCGAACACCCTGGCATCCACGTATTTCTTCCTGCCCGAAAAGTGGCAGCTGAACTTGTGCCACAGGAAGTAGCAGTTGTGAACCGCACCGTCCCAGGAGATGAATGCGCCTCCCTTGTCCACGAAGTCGCAGCGGCGGTCTCCCTTGGGCAGCACCTCCGGCAGGGTCAGATCGATGCCGGTCGCCCCGGCAACCTGCCGCGCTTCTTCGAATATCCTTTCCATCTCATCCGCCCATACATCATCCCGGTCCAGCAGGTTCCGCATGTTGATGAACAGCTCGCGGGCGCTGGCCTCGGCCTGCATCTCGGCCACGAAATCCACGATGCGCTGCTCCTCCGGTGTGCGCAGGTAGTTCCACATGGTCTTGAAATAATGCCGCAGGTCGATGCCCTCCGCGTCGGAGCGCTCCTTCCACGGCTTGAAGAAGGCAATTGCCTCGTCGGTGTTGGAGTCGTAGGCAATCTTGCCCACATGGTCCGCATCGTAAGGAAGCAGGTGGGTGACGATGGCGAAGTCCACCCCCCGCTCAACGGCCCAGCGAAGCGCTGAAGGCAGTTCGCGGGCATTGTCCTTCATGAGCACGAACTCCAGCCCCACTGAGGGGGTCGAGGAGCCGGTCCGCTCCTTTGCCGTTCGCAGGGCCGCCAACGCCCGCTCCAGGTCGTTCACCTCCCCACCCTCCCGAAGCTTGCGGAAGGTGTCGGGGCATACGGAGTCCAGGGAAAGGCAGATCCTGTCAAGGCCCGCCTCCACCAGGGAAAGGGCGCGGGCTTCGTCCAGCAGCTGACCGTTGCTCTGGAAGCCGACCCAGCTTCCTGCCGGCATCAGCCTTTTGGCCCGGCGGACGAACTCCTCCAGGAGCGGGTTCAGGAGGGGCTCGCCGATGCCGTTGAGGACGAGGGACTCGGCATGGGGCAGCGCCGGTTCCAGCGCTTCGAAGGTCTCCAGGGAGAGGTCGCCGTCCACCACCCCGCAGTCGCCGGTCTGCTTCACGCACATGGCGCAGCGGAGATTGCAGCGCGTCGTGGTCTCCACGAACAGCCGGGAGGGGAATTCCTTGAGAGCCGGATGGGTCTCTCCGTCAGGAGCGGTGACGAGGGTAAGGCGCCGGGGCTCTTTCGGTTCGCAGGCAAAATACTCAAGTATGGGTCTCACGGCCTGATTACTCGTTGGTGTCATGGGGAAAACCTCCCTTGATATAGTGTTTGCAGTATAGCGACGAGAGGTCGAGTCGGGCATGACATAGGTCAAGGAAATGGTGTTTCCAGGGTTTATTTGACGTGTCCCCTCTCCGGCGATATAGTCAGACCCATGCAATTACCCGAAAAAATCGCTAAAAGCATCTTCGCCGCGGCCGTTCGGGCCGCGAACCCGTCGGACGCGGTGCGTCGCGAATGCCTCCGCATCCGCTCCCTGTACCGTGCAGAGGGTTTTTCGAGACTGGTCGCCCTCGGTTTCGGCAAGGCCGCCGTGCCCATGGCTCTCGCCCTAGAGGAGGAACTGGGCGATATCCTGGAAAGCGGCGTGGTCGTCACGAAATACGGTCACGTGTCATCCCGGAAACCCGAGAAATTCCGGATCTTCGAGGCGGGGCACCCGACGCCGGACGAAAACGGCATCCGGGGGACCCGGGAAATTCTCCACCGTGCGCGGACCGCTGATGAAAAGACCCTTGTGACAACACTCGTCTCCGGCGGCGGCTCCGCCCTGCTGACGGCCCCGGCCGAGGGAATCACCCTGGCAGCCAAGCGCGAGACCACCGAACTCCTTCTCCGCTGCGGCGCCGACATCCATGCTCTGAATACCGTCCGCAAGCACCTCTCCCGGGTCAAGGGAGGCAGACTTGCCGAAACCATCAGCCCCGGCCGGACCGTCTCCCTGATACTCTCCGACGTCATCGGCGATGATCTCGATGTCATCGCCTCGGGACCGACCGCACCGGACACCACGACCTTCCGGGACGCGCTTGCGGTTCTGGAACGGTTCGTTCTGAAGGACCGTGTCCCGCCCCAAGTGGCGGCATACCTGGAAGCCGGGGCGCGGGGAGACATTCCGGAGACGCCCAAGGAGGGGAATCCGGTTTTTCGCCGGGTGGAAAACAGGATTATCGGGAGCAATCGGTCCGCTCTGGAAGCGGCATCCCGGGCAGCGGAGGAAGCAGGTTGTGCCGTGGAGATGCTGCCGACTCCCGTCACGGGAGAGGCCGCCGACGCGGGCCGCATGCTCGCCCGACGGGCACGTGAATACGCATCACAGTTGAGAAAACGACCCCTCTGCCTCCTTTCCGGCGGCGAAACAACCGTCACCGTCCGGGGAGGCGGTACCGGGGGAAGGAGCCAGGAACTGGCCCTCTCCTTTGCCCTGGAGATTGCAGGGATCCCCGGCATCACCCTCCTTTCCGCCGGCACCGACGGCTCCGACGGCCCCACGGACGCCGCCGGCGCGTTCGTGGACGGGGACACCATCCCCTTGCGGAAAAAGGATGCCGCCCTCCGCTCTCTCGCGCAAAACGACTCCTACACCTTTTTCAAGGAACACGGCGGCCTGTTCATCACCGGGCCGACCGGCACGAACGTCATGGATGTTCAGATCATTAGTATCCGGCCACAACCGGATCTTCGGAGGTGATATGGAAGATTTCCCCCTCGACCCCCGCCTCGCAGCCGACTGCATCGTGCTGGGAGAGATGCCGCTGAGCAGGCTCCTTCTGCTGAACAACTCCCTCATCCCCTGGTTCATCCTCGTGCCGCGGAGGACCGCCGTCGAGCTCTTCGAACTGGAGAGTGAGGACCAACTGGCTCTCCTGGAGGAGATCAATCTCCTCTCACGCTTCGTGAAAGATCATTTCGGCAGCCATAAGCTTAACGTGGCAACCATCGGAAACATAGTCAGGCAGATGCATATCCATGTGGTGGGAAGGAAAACAACGGACTACTGCTGGCCGAACGTGGTATGGGGGACACGGGAGAAAGAGCCGTATACCACCGTCGAAGTCACGGCGCTACTGGAATCGCTGGAGGGAAAATTGCCGGAAGGGGTGTTCCGAAAGACATGGCTCCACTGCGCGTAGGGAAAAGGCGGTGGCCTGAGCGGAGTCGAAGGCCGCCCCGTGGCTCCCCTGCACGTAGGGAAAGAGATGGAAAGTCGACTCTACCCGTTTCCGGTCATCACGGAACCCGGAGTTTCACACGATGAGCCGCATAAAGTGGGGCACGGCCCGAACCCTGACAGGGGCGTGGCAGTAGAAGTCGCCGTCCGACTGCAGCGGCTTCGTGCCGCGGATCTCCACCTCACTCGCCGGAAAAATCTCCACCCCCGCACCGGCGGCCCCTTTCTTCAACAGCAGGCGGCAGACCAATTTCAGGAATGTCGTCCTGGTTCCGTTCACCACGCAGACCACCTGGAATCCCGGCTCGAACAGGGAGGCGCCCGGCGCCGCGACAAATTCTCCTCCGTACTTCGCCGCGTTGCAGACGATGACAGTGTGACAGTCGACTCTGCCCGAATCCGCGACGACTTCCAGACGGCCGGCATCCCATGCCGGAAGCAGACGGAGCGCGGACAGCAGGTAGGCGCCCTTGCGCAGCGCTCTCTTTTCACGGGTGAGCACCCCTTTCACAACCGCGCCGTCATACCCGACCCCGGCCATGAGGAGAAAGATTCGCTCCGTTCCCTCCTTTTCGATGCATCCCACGGAAACAGGACGGGAAACACCGACAACTATCTTTTCGAGGGCACGCGACGGAGAGGTGATGCCCACTTCCCTGGCAAGGACGTTGGATGTTCCGAAAGGGATGACGCCAAGGGTGGCGACGCCCGGAAACAGGCCGTTCACGACGCAGTTTATCGTACCGTCGCCCGCCCCGACGATGATGAGGGGATTTTCCTCCTCTTCGCAGATCCGTCTGGCGCGGAGAGAGGCTGCTTCGGGCTCCGTTACCTCCAGCACGGAGGGGACGAAGCCGTTGCTCTTGAGTATGGACGTTGCTTCGATTACCCTCGCCTTAGAGAATCCTCCCGACAGGGGATTGACGAAAACAGTGCATTTGCGCGGCATGGGAAGTCCTTTCTCAGAGGCCGGAATTCATGGCGCCTGAACGCCGAGGCGAGCGGAATGCCGGGGCTTGTACGTCGCCGACGCTGTTTCACGCCGGCTGCGCCTCGCAACCTTCGTCGAGCCGCCGGATTCCACGGGAATGCAAAAAACCGAGGCGTTCCGCACAGGCGAAGGCGTGAAGGCGTCACGGATTCAGGAGAGAACCACTGCGCCTGACACTACTAGCACCGGCCGATTTTCACAAGAAGAGATTTGCCGATTTGATCTCCTCAAAGGTCGATCTCGTCCCGTAACCGACTGTGCCGGACACTCGCCTCCTCACCTTGACATGACGAAAATCATGCCTATATTTCTGATGAGGAAACACTCACCGGCCCATGAATACAGGGGCCGTACCCCGCGAAAGGAGGTGCCCGTTATGGCGGACAAGGAAACCAAAGATCTGGCGAGAAAAGAGCATCGGGAGGTAATGAAACCGGAAAAGGGCTTCTTCTCCCCCTTTGAGGAGATGGAGCGGTGGTTCGAGGAGGCGTTCCGCAGACCGTTCTTCGCGCCCTCCTGGATGCCGCGGTTCAGGATGCCGGAAGTCGGCGTCACGTTCCCGACGGTGGATATCTTCGAGGACGGGAATGACGTGGTCGTAAAGGCGGAACTTCCCGGAATGAGGAAGGAGGACATCGAGGTCAACATCGCCGACGACGTCATCACCATCTCGGGAGAGAAAAAGACCGAAGAAAAAGTGGAAAAGAAAGACTACTACCGGCTCGAACGCTCCTTCGGCTCCTTTACCCGCACGCTCAGGCTCCCGGCGGAAACCCAGACCGACAAGGCCAGGGCGAGCTTCAAGGACGGCGTACTCGAGGTGAAGATCCCGAAAACGGAGGCAGCGGTGCAGAAGGTCAAGAAGATTGCGGTGGAATAATCAGGCAGCATCCTCACGTCTCTCTTGTGGCCGGGGCAACCCGGCCTTTTCTTTTCTATCCGGCGCGATAAAACCCGTCCTGCCTTTCACCGGGCAGATCCATTGCCGCGAAACAGGGGAATGCCTTGTCGCTGTGGATTCATCATGTGCAATTACAGATGGTTTATCTCGTCTTCCTGGCCGTTGCTTGACAGTTTCTTCTCCAGGTAGTCCCGTGCCGCATCCCTCCCCCCGAGCCCGAAAGCTATTGCCAGGGCAAGCACGATGCCGCTGAACAGGATGGTGAAGGCGATGAGGACCGTTTCCCGCCCGATACCCAGGTGCTCCAGCGCCATCGTAACGCTGAATATCAGGACAAGGTATCTGACGGAACGGCCCACCAGAGAGGAAAGTCGTATGCCGGCATTAACCGCGGCAATCAGCGCGGCCCGCGCAAGGAAGTTGCTGAGCAGATACCCGACGATGAGGATGAGAAGAGCTACAAAGACGTTGGGAAGATAAAGGAAAAATCTCTCCAGGAGCCTCTCGACCGCGGGAACACTGATGGTCTGCACGGCAATCACCGCGAATACGGCTACGGTTGTGCCGCCGACTATCCTTGCAATCAGCAGGGAAATGGGATCCCGTATTCCGCTTCTGGAGAGCATCTGTTCCAGTCCTGCACGCCGGCAGAGGCGATCCAGACCGATCGCCCTGAAGATCCGCGCGAATAATATCTTGAAAAGCCCTCCCAGCAGCAGGCCCGCCAGCAGAATGACCAGTGCGGTCAGGAACTTCGGCAGGAAGAGCAGCAGATTGTCCGCGAACCGTTCAAAGGGTTCGAAAAATAGTCTTTGAAGGAATTCCATGGGGTCCTCCCTCCGCTATACCCATTTTTCCAGCAGCAGCGGTTTCCGGTTTACAAAGGCGAGACACAACTCCTCGATTCTGTCTTCCACCTGTTCGGCGGAACTATCGGCCGTTTCCAGCACGAACGATGCGACCTTGCCGATATAGAGGGGAGTGAGCGACTTCAGAAGGTGCTCCCTCGGCAGCATCCTTTCGTGATGGGCAAGGGCGAAATGGTAGATGATAGAAACCCATACATCGTCGGGAAAGCGGAACGCATCCCCTGTGCTCAGGCACGCGTCCCCCAGGAAAGCCAGAATATCGCCGGGAAGGACGGCCTCCCAGATCCCGGACAACTCACGGACACCGAGCACGAACCGTTCAATCATCCTCTCCACGTTGACGGCGATGGGTTCCAGACCAACGGCGTAGCGAAAGCCGAAGGAAGGCACCGGAGTCGAGGGATGCGCCGCTGACCATGCATCGTGCCATGTTTCCATGAGGTCGAACGTGGCGCTGACAACCTGGTACAGCATGGCGGAGAGGTCGGCGCCGGGGTCCTTGGCATCATGAATCTTGGCGCCGAGAAAGGACTGGCAGATCCGGAAATTCCCGGCCAGGGCCGTAGTCGTCATCCAGATATCGATACCGAAGCGGGCGACATCGCTCTCCCACACGTCCTGTTCAAGATAGTGCGCAGCCAGGCGCCCGGAAAAACCGAAATCCCCGCCGATGGGCTGACGCACGCAGCGCCCGTAGAGTGCCCGCGTCAACGGATATACGATGCTGTTGGTAATGGTGCCGTCATACTTGTGGCGATGATAGAGAGGCGCCACATAGTCGTATCCGCCCGACCAGACGGGTTTCAGGAGCAGCTCCACCCATTCCGGCGTAATGCTCCGCAGATCGGAGTCGACCACCGCGCACGCCTTGACTTCCAGAGCCCGTGCTATCTCGAAAATAGTCCGGAACGCGCTTCCTTTTCCCGGAACCCCCTGGTACAGGGTGGCGGTCTTGAAAAAGGCGGGGACCCTCGCAGGGATGAGTATCTGCTGGAAATCCTCGACAGCCGCCTGCTCCACCACCTCGCGCGTACCGTCCGTCGACCCCCCGTCGGAATTGACCAGAACCGCCGTACAGTCGGGAAAATATTTGGCGAGCCCGGCCTGCACTGCTCTCACTACGTGGCCTATGGTCCGTGCGTTATTGTAGCTTGGAATACCTACCAGCAGATCGGCGGTACCCACCGTATCGAGCCACTCACTGACCTCTTTCCGCAGAATGATGTTACTCATGCCGGAATATCCGCCCCCACTCACGGTCTGCCCGCCGCTGCCGTCCGCGGGCACACATCACGTCTGATTATCCTCTTCCACCGACTGCCTGATAGTATCGAGTATCTTCGGAAGCGCCGACGTTACTCGATCCCAACTGGCGATAAGCGGCGGTCCCAGAGGATCTTCCGTTATCCGTTCCGCGGCTGCCCTTATGCCGTGGGTAAAAGTCTCCACCGCCCGACTCTCCGCGTGGCGGTCGAAAATCAGGGAATTAACCGCGGCATCGTCCTCATAGCGTTTCAGCATGTCTTTGGCGGTCCGCACATAGGTCGCCAGGAGCGTACTGAAAAAACCCGCGGAAAAGACGACTCCTTCCGATTCCAGGGTGCGGAATATGGACTTACAGATATCCACGGACATTTTGTGAAGACCTTTATGTTCATCTTCGGGAGACAGAGCCTGATGCTTGTGATCATAATTTTCCGAGATATCAATCTGACAAACCCTGCGCAGCGCGCTGTTGCGGTAGACCTCCGCCAACATCCCTACCTCCAGCCCCCAGTCCCCCGGAATTCGTGTTATCCTGGCCATATCCACATCCATGGAGAATTCCCCTGCCAGCGCATAGCGGAAACTATCCAGGAACACCAGCAACGGATGGTAACCGATTATCTTCTGCAGCGACCGGATCAGGGGTGTAAAGAGAAGCCGGGTCACACGACCGTGCATGCGATCGGTAATCCTGCTGTAAAATCCCTTGCAGAACGTGTAGTTGAGATTGGGGTTGGTTATCGGGTAACAGAGCCGGGCCAGCAGGTCGCGGTTATAGGTGAGAATGTCGCAATCGTGAAGGGCGATGGTATGAAACTCCTGCCTGGCCAGAATGTAGCCGTACGCAAGCCATACACCCTTGCCTTTGCCCTGCTGCCCCACATGGAGGCCGGCATCCTCGATTGCCTGGTACACCGCGCTCAGTCGCGGACCTTCCTGCCACATGATGGAGGTATGCTGCGGAAGCTCCGAAAAATATTTCCGTGCATGTTGAAACTCTTCGGCGGAGGCCAGGGCCAGGCCCACCACGATCTCCTTCACGTATTTCACATCCTTGAGATGACGCACTATCCCCTTGAGGGCTTCCCCTTCAAGCTCGCTGTAGAGACAGGGGAGAATGAGGGCTATCGGCCTTTCATGGGCATACCAAGAAAGCTCCTCTTCAATCCTGTCCAGGTTCTGGGAGCCGAGACGATGAAAGGTTGAGACCACCCCAACCTGGAAAAAATCGGACATGGAGCACCTCCTGAAAAAACTGTTCCAGCCAATAAACGGACTGTCGCCAAGTATTCAGTATACCCCACGGGAAGGTCACGGCAACCCCATTGACGCTTTCCCGGGCACGGGTATAGTACTTGGAGGAACAGGAACCGGAAGCGGGAAACCGGTCATTTTCCGGGAGGCTCGAACATGAGGAATCATGACAAAATTATTATTTTCAGCGATCTGGACGGTACGCTGCTGGACGAAACCTATTCATTTGCGGCCGCCGCCGCTGCGATTGAGATGATTGCGGCATGCGATATCCCCCTTGTGCTCTGTTCCAGCAAGACCCGCGGCGAGATCGAGCTCTATCGTGCGCGGCTCGCAAACCGGCGCCCGTTTATCTCGGAAAACGGCGGCGGCATTTTCTTTCCACAAGGCTCGTTTCCAGACAATGTCCTCTCTGCGCGGCACAACCTCCTGTCGGCAGCGGGGTACCGCGTGATCCGGCTGGGCGAGCCCTACGCACGATTGCGCCGGGCGCTTGGAGAACTAAGGGAGGAAGGTTTCTCCGTGACCGGATTCGGAGACCTGTCGGTGGAGGAAGTCTCCGCACGCACCGCCCTACCCCGGAAAGAAGCCCTGCTCGCTATGCAGCGCGACTTTGACGAACCCTTTTTCTTTGACGGAGACGCATCCGAACAGGAGAAGCTTGCCCAAGCCATACAGGCAAAGGGTTTGCGGACCACCCGCGGCGTCTATCACCATCTCCTCGGAGACAACGACAAGGGAAAGGCGATCGACATTCTGTCCGACATGTATCGCACGCTCTACGGAGGGATAACGACAATTGCCCTCGGCGACAGCCCCAACGATCTCCCCATGCTGCAACGGGTCGATATCCCGATTGCCGTGCGGCGGCCGGACGGGCGACACCATCCGGCCCTGGATTTGCCGAACCTGATGCGGGCGGGCGGCATCGGCCCCGAGGGATGGAACCGGGCGGTGCTTGAGCTGATCCAAAAGCTGAAATAGTGACCTCGTGGCAGCCGCAGAAAAGTCGTTAATCCTTCACCTCCGTGTGGTATCATCTGCCCGGACACCATTCCTCAATCCGATGAACTCACATAAATATTCATATACCCGCAGACATGCCGCTCTGCACATATTTATCGTGGTCTTCCTCCTTATCTTTCCCGTGGACCTCCACGCACAGGAACCCCTTGAAGTCGTCATCAACGGGATCGAAGGGGAGACACTGGAAAATGTCAGGGCGGCCCTCACTCCTCCGTCCGGCCTTGTCACCGGCGATACCGTGAACCTGCCCTGGCTGGAGCTGTTCGTCGCCGACGCGCCGGAAAAAGTGCGCGAGGCGCTGGAACCCTTCGGCTACTATGATGCCCGCGTAGAATCGAGTCTGCGAAAAGAGGGGGAATCCTCCTACCGTCTCCTGGTAACGGTGTATCCCGGCTCGCCGGTGAAGATAACGGAGCTGACCGTCCGGGTGCGCGGACCGGGAGGCGACGACGAGACAATCCGGGAACTGGTCGCCGCGTTTCCCCTGAAAAAAGGGGACATCCTGCTCCATTCTTCCTACGAAAAGGGAAAGGACCTTCTCAAGGCCAGGGCCGTGGAAATGGGGTATCTCGATGCTGATTTCCCGGTCCATGAAATCCGGGTATCGCGGGCTGAACGCACCGCCCGCATAGCGCTCGAAATGGAAACCGGCATCCGGTACCGCTTCGGCGAAACCACCTTCAGCGGCGCCCCTCAGTATCCGAACCGCTTTCTCGGGCGCTACCTGGACTACGAGAAGGGAGAATTCTTCTCACCGAAAAAACTGGGCCAGACGCAGATCAACCTGGGCGCCTCCGACCGGTTCAAGGGGGTCGTGGCGACCGCGGACCGGGACAAGGCCGAAGACTCGGCCATGCCGGTGCGGATCGAGCTCTCCCCCCTCCCCCGCCGACGGTTGCGTCCCGGCGTGGGCTACGGCACCGACACCGGCGTACGGGGATCGGTGCGCTACAAGGACGTGAACCTGTTCCTGCTGGGGCATGAACTGAACGCGGAGATCAATGTTTCCCAGCGTCTCCAGGGGGTCGCAGTGGCGTACACGGCGCCGGGCTACCGGGACATCAACAGCTCCATGGGTCTCCAGGTGAACCTCCAGCGGGAGGACACCAGCACCTACACGAACCGCCTGGCGGCCCTGGAAGGGTCCTGGAACCTGAGCCTGGAGCGGGGGAAACTGCTCACGTTCTATGCAAAGACCCAGTGGGAGGATTATACGATCGGTTCCCAGAAATCGTCCGCGCTGCTCATTCTCCCCGGGATCCGTTTTTCCCTGCGCGATTTCGACAGCCCCATCCGTCCCACACGCGGGTACCGCTTCACCATCGAGGCCAGGGGAACCCACCAGTACCTGGGCTCATCCACCGGCATCCTCCAGGGCATCGCCGACATCCACGCCATTGTCCCCCTGCCGTGGCGCTTCTCCCTCATCGGCAGGGCAAAGACCGGCCTCTCCCTACAGAACGAACCCCTGAAGGACCTGCCCGCGTCCCTGCGCTTCTTTGCCGGCGGAGACCGGAGCGTGCGGGGGTACGGCTACCAGTCCCTGGGCCCCAGGGACTCGACGGGCAAGGTTATCGGCGGCAAGAACCTCCTCACCACGAGCATCGAGCTGGAACGGGCGCTGTTCACGAGCTGGGGAGTGGCCGCCTTTCTCGACGCGGGCAACGCCTTCGACTCCCTGAGCCGGTTCCGGCTGTACAAGGGGGCGGGGCTCGGAGTCCGCTACTACACCCCCATCGGCGCCATCCAGCTGGACCTGGCGCGCCAGATCGGGGTGGAGGACCCAGCGTTCCGCGTCCATTTCAACGTGGGGTTCGAGCTATGAGAGTGGTGATTCTTCGCGTCTCGATCACCGTCCTCGTTCTCCTCTTCCTGGGGATCCTCGGCCTCTCCGCTTGGATCATCGCCACCCCCGAGGGCGCCCGCCTCCTGCTGGAGACGGCGGCCTCGGCCGCGAACGCGCGAATGGAAATCGGTCGGCTGGAGGGGAGGCTTGTTGACGGCCTGCGCCTGGAAAACGCCACCCTGCGCGTTGCCGCCATGACGGTTCGCGTCAAGGCCCTGAACCTGAACTGGAGCCCCCTGCCGCTCATCGCCGGAAACCTGTCCGTGGAGAGGCTCCACGCCCGCGGTGTGCAGATCCGGGACGACCGGCCGGAAAGCACGGAACCGACCGATCTCTCCTGGCCCATCCTGTCCGGCCCGCTGGCCCGCCTCAGTGGTCGGATCGGGTCTCTGGACGTGCGCGACGTCTCGTATCAACGGCTCACCGCCACACCCGCGGTGTTCAGCCGCATCTCGGCACGCGTCGACCTGCTTCACGGCAGGGTCGCGCTCACCGGTCTCTCCCTCGCATCCCCGCAGGGAAATGCCGATGGAGCGGCGGGCATCAGCTTCCGCGAGCCCCACCTGAACCTCTTCGCCACCGTGGTCCCGTCACAGCCGGCCGCGGGATTCGGCCGCATCCTGCTCCTTTGCGACCTCGCCCCGGGGCGGGGCGAGGAACACGCCGCCGGCACGATTCGAGCCGTTGCCGTCGGCAAGGAGCGACGCCTGGAACTCACTACCGGCATCGGCATCACGCGAACACGGATTTCCTTCCGCGACCTTGCCCTCTCCGAAGCAGAGCGAGGCGGACGGTTGACCGGAAAGGGGAGCATTTCCTTTTCCGGTCCCGCACCGGAAATCCTCCTCGCCCTCAGGGCCGAAAAACTGGACCTTTCCCCGGAGATCCCCTTCCTTCCCCCGGTGACCGGCTCGCTGGACCTGAACGGTTCGATTGACCTCTACCGTGGCGGTTTCCGTTTTGCCGTAACCGGCCCTGGCTGGCGCACCGCATCCCTGGCCGGAACCCTGTCGGGAAGCACGCGCGGCCTCGATGCGGTCCTGGATCGCGGCTCATGGCTCGACGGCACGCTCACCGGCCGAGTCAGGGCCGACTGGAGAGACGGCCTGTCCCTTTCGGCCGCTTTGCGCGGGAGGAAACTGAACCCGGCGCGGATCACCCCGGACTGGACAGGAGTCGTCAACCTGGACCTGAACACCGCGCTCCGGAGCACGGACACATCGCCCCTCTCCGGAAAGGTCGAGGGACGGCTCCTGGACAGCCGCCTGCGCGGAAGAAGCCTTTCCGGCCAAGTCGCGGCGCGCCTCTCCGGCAGCTCTCTCCTTCTCGACCGCCTGCTCCTTCAGGGCAGGGGATTCGACATCCGGGCCTCGGGCGACCTTGCCAGGGATATCGCCTTCGCGGTCCGGGCCGATGACCTGGGAGGACTGGTTCCCGGCGCTACCGGTTCCCTGCTGGCCGACGGAAAAATACGGCGGCGCGACGGCCGCATCGGCGGAAGCCTGTCGGGCCGGGCCACGTCACTGAAGATGGGGGCTCTGCGGGCGGGAACCGCATCCTTAACCGCCGACGCGGGTGACACCGACGGTCGGCCGCTGAATCTCCGCCTCGACGCCCGCAACCTGGGGTATGGACGCTTCTCATCCACGGAGACGCACCTGGACATCAGCGGCGCCATGGGCCGTCACGTCATTCTTCTGGATATTTCCTCTCCCCCCGCGTCGCTGAAGGCGGCGCTGGAAGGAGGCTACCGCGACTCCGCCTGGCAGGGGACAATCACCCGGCTGTCCGGCAGCGACGGCGTCGGCCCCTGGAGCCTGGAGAAACCGGCGGCCCTGAAGGTCTCGAAGAGGAGAGCGAGCCTCCTCTCTCTTGTCCTGACCGGCGTTCCGGGCGAACGTATCGAGGCGGGAGCAGAGATGAATTTTAGCCCGGCATACGGCTACCTGAACGCCCGCTGGCAGCGTCTGAACCTGGCCCGGTTCGCGCGGAAGAACGGTGAAGGGAGCGTCACCGGGTCGAGCACCGGCGCGCTTTCCATCGCCGCCCCGGCGGGGGGCTGGTCGAGGATTGCCGCAAACGTTGACTTCTCGGGCTCGGCCGCCTCCGGCGAACACCGGGTAGAGGTCCGTTCCGGCTCCCTGCGCGTGGAAACCGCGGGAAGGGAACTGCGGGCAACGGCGGACCTGGTCACCGCCCGCGACGGCAGGCTGCGGGCCGACTTCTCTACCACGGCCCCCACAGGGCTTTCCCTCCCGCAACGGGGGACCTTTCAGGTCGGTCTCGAAGGGGGCGATTTCCGGGCAATCCGGCCCTGGCTTCCCGCCGGACTCTCCCTGGAAGGCGGGGTGGCTGCCCAGGCGTCGGGGGAATGGCTCCCTTCCCGGAAACTGGTCCTGCGCGGCGCCGCGGCCGTCGGGAAAGGATCCGTCTCCCTTCAGAGAAAAGGGGGAACCCTGCGCGCCGACATGAAGGCGGCATCGCTGTCCTGGGATTGGCGGGATGAGACACTGGGCGGGTCCCTTGACCTGGATCTTGCCGATACGGGCCGGGTACGCGGCGAATTCCGCCTGCCAATCCCGGCGCGCATCCCCGCGACGATCGTGCCTGACGGCCCGGTATCCATAACCGTCAGCGGGAACGTGCGGGAGAACGGCATCCTTGCCGCGCTTTTCCCGGGCATGCTGCAGGAAAGCCGCGGCGAACTGGAGCTGGAAGCGCGGGTCGGCGACACCTGGCGCAACCCGCGCTACGGAGGCAGACTGCTCCTCAGCAAGGCTGCCGTGTCCCTTCCCCGCGCAGGGGTGCGTTTCAAGGACATCCGGGTCTCCGCCCTCCTGGAGGACAACAGCATCCGCGTCGATTCCTTTTCGGCCCGATCCGGACCCGGCTCCCTGTCGGGAAGCGCGCTGGTCCGGTTGAAAGACTGGAAGGTGGACAGCTATCAGGGAAAGATCTCGGGAGAAAAGTTCCAGTTTCTCTACCTTCCGGAACTGCAGGTCCAGGGCAGTCCGGCCCTCGATTTCACGGGAACCACGGTCGCAATCACCGTACGGGGCGAGATGGGCATCCCCGAACTGCTGGTCACGGACAGCCGCACTCCGGCGCCGGTCCGCCCCAGCCGCGACGTTATCGTCGTGGACGCTCCGGCAAAGGCCTCCCGCTCATTCCCCCTGGCCGTGGATGCGCAGATCCGGGTGAAATTCGGCGACAAGGTGTTCGTCCGGGCCGCCGGAATCGACGCACGGCTCGGCGGAAACGTCGACCTGACCATGCGCGGCCCCGACGATATCAGGGGCAAGGGAGAGGTTCGGGTGGCAAAGGGGAGCTACAAGGCCTACGGGGTCAACCTGGAAATCACCAAGGGTCGGCTGGTATTCCTGGGAGGGCCGGTCTCCCGGCCGAACCTGGACATCCTGGCCCTGCGCAGCGTCGGAGAGGTCAAGGCGGGCGTCATCCTCGGCGGCACGCTCCAGAGCCCGGTAGTCCGGCTGTACTCGGAGCCGGGCATGACCGACAGCGACATCATGGCCTACATCGTCCTCGGCCGCGCCCTCAGCGGGGACCAGGGACAGGCGAACGCGGTCATGAGCGCGGCGGGCCTGCTCCTTTCCGCGGGACAGTCGGCGGTGCTCCGGGAACAGATCACCGATCGTTTCGGCATCGACACCTTCGGGATGGAGCAGGACAAAACCGACGTCACCCGGTCGCTGGTCACGGTGGGCAAGTACCTGACGCCGAGACTCTTCCTCAGCTACGGTCGCTCCCTGTTCTCCCCCACGCAGTTCCTGCGTGCCCGCTACACCTTTTCCGAACGGTGGGAGGTGGAGACATGGACCGGGACGGAAAGCGGAATCGATGTATACTACAAGATAAACTTCAACTGACGCCCTGTAATCACTGCTATCGCGAGGTGCGGCATGAAACGTTTCCTTCTTGTTCTGCTGACGATCCTGATCCCCGTCACCGGCCATGCGGCCACAGCCGGGAAACAGCCGAAAGCTCCCCCGACACCCCCCCCGACCGTCGTGACGGAAGCGGCGCCGGTCGCTCTCGACGGCACCGAGCTCTTCCGCATCCGCAAGAGGGTCCTGTCACTCTCTCCCCAGGAGCGCGCGCGGGCAATCACGACCCGACTCACACGGCTCGCGGATAATCCCCTCACCCCGCGAAACCCGGTAACGGTCTTCGACGGTGAGACATCCAGCGATCTTGCAGCCGGAGAACTCGTACTCATGGTGGTAACCGACCAGGACGCCGTCGCCGAGGGAAAGCCCCGGGCCGTTCTGGCGCGGGAATATGCCGCCAGAATCAACGCCACGCTTGAGAAACACCGGGAGGAGAGGAGCCTTCGCAGGCTCCTCGAGGGGGGTCTCTACGCGCTCCTGGCAACCGCTGTCCTGATTGCGGCACTGCTTTTCTTCCGCGGTCTTTTCCCGCGCATCTATGGAAGGATCGATTCGTGGCGCACGGACAGGATACGCTCCGTGAAAATACAGTCCTTCGAAATCCTTACCGCCGACCGCATCGCGTCGGGCCTGGTCTTCCTCGCCAGGGCGACACGGGTGGTGCTCGTGCTCCTGCTGCTCTACTTCTACATCCCCCTCGTCTTCAGCTTCTTCCCCTGGACGAGCGGTTATGCATCAACGCTCCTGGACTATGCCCTTGCCCCGCTGCATGCCATGGGATCGGCCGTGGCCACCTACCTGCCGAAGCTCGTCTTCGTGGCCGTCATCATCCTGGTGATGCGCTACGTCATCAAAGGAGTAAGCCTCCTGTTCGCGGAGATGGAAAAGGGGAGCATCGCCATCTCGGGCTTCTACCCGGAGTGGGCGGAACCCACCTTCAAGATTGTCCGTTTCCTGCTCATAGCCTTTACGGCGGTAATCGTCTTCCCCTATCTCCCCGGTTCCGATTCTCCTGCCTTCAAAGGGGTGTCCATCTTTCTCGGCGTGCTCTTTTCCCTGGGTTCCACATCGGCGGTCGCCAATGTCATCGCCGGCATCATCCTGACCTACACCCGCGCCTTCAGCATCGGCGATCGGGTCAGGATCAACGACACCACCGGCGACGTCCTGGAAAAGAGCCTCCTGGCGACCCATATCCGCACCATCAAGAACGTGGACATAACCATCCCCAACTCACTGGTGCTCGGCAGCCACATCCTCAACTACAGCGCCCTGTCGCGGCAAAAGAACCTGATCCTCCACACCAGCGTCACCATCGGCTACGACGCGCCATGGCGAACGGTGCACGACCTCCTCATCAGCGCGGCCCTGGCAACCGAACGCATACTCCCGGAACCCCACCCCTTCGTCCTGCAGACGGCGCTCAACGACTTCTACGTGACCTACGAGCTGAACGCGTACACCGACGCCCCCCATGCCATGGCACAGACCTATTCGGACCTGCACCGGAACATCCAGGACGCCTTCAACCAGGGGGGTGTGGAGATCATGTCGCCCCACTACTCCCAGATCCGGGACGGCAACCGGACCACGATTCCGGAGGAGTACCTGCCCGAGGGATACCAGCCGGGAGGGATACGGATCACGTCGGGCAAGGACTGACCCTTCGACTCCGGTCCCTTCGGCTCCGCTCAGGGCACGGTCATTGGCTGTAACCCGCTCCCTTCGACTCCGCTCAGGGAGCATGTACCGCCATCAATCCGGTCCACCTATCGCCCTTCGGTCCCTGAGCGTCATTCGGTCCCTGAGCGTCATTCGGTCCCTGAGCGGAGTCGAAGGGACAGCTCAGCACCACATTACACGTCAGACGACACGCCCTTTCCGCCTGCAAATCAGCTTCATGTTCCCTCAACACCCTCGATCCATTCGGCGCCTTCCGCCCCCAATCACCTTCTGTCGGATAAATTGACAGCCTCTCCCCGGCACTGCGGACAGACGCCGCCGCACCCGGATCCCCACCACCTCCCCCCCACACCAATCCATGTTATTAAGCATCACACAATCTATGTAATATCAGCATGTTACACGCTCATAACGGTCATCGAATCTATTGTAGGGTTATCATAATGGCAAGATGCTACTGTAGAAACGACAGGAAGAACGGGCATATGTAAACAATATCGACTAATTGCTGATTCAAAATTTACATTCAACCTTCCTGACCCCTTTCCCTCAAAGTGGCTATTCCATAAATATCTGGATATATTGCTGTTTACCTCAATAAAGGCGAGGCATGAAATATGCTTTATCACTAACATTACTTAACATTTACAGAAAGGAGGTTCGCTTCGAAAGAAAGTTAACCCACTAGAAAAAGGAAGCGTAGTGTAATGCCCAATCACACGGCTTTGCTAATTTAGTTTGAATAATATACGACTCCTTTACAAACACTAAGAGAGCAACAGTCAAAAAGGAGGAGAATCATGAAAACTATTAAACTAATATATTTATTACTTATTTTAATATTGTTCATACCCATCTTTCCTGCCACATCACATGCTTTGGAGCATGAAACGTATGCAATATTATTCAGTGGTGGGGTAGATGCAAACAGTAACCGCTGGTACTATTATGAAGAAACCCTTAGAATGTGGAATATCATGGTATTCAACCTGGGATTCAATCCCCACAATGTGTGGGTATTATTTGCTGATGGTACTAATAACGCTGAAGATCAATGCACCAAAGTAGATACAGACGGTAAATGTATTGCAGGATCGACAGTAGATTCCGATTGGTCAGAGGTAGTGAATAATGGTGGGATTGTCAGATCTGCCAACTATTCCGATTTACAGGATACGATATCGGAAGTTGCGGACCTGGTAACACTCAACGACTCCTTTCATTTCTGGTCTTTTGATCATGGCTATAATTTAACCTACGACCCGGCCACGTATCCAACAGCCCCGTACGGATCCACCCAGGATCTCGGCGGGTTGAATGCGTGGGGCGGATTGATCCCCGATGATGAATTCGCATCATGGGTGCTGGACATCCACGCCATGGCGGAAGACTATATTTTCGCGGAATGCTTTTCAGGCGACATGGTTAACGACCTCAGCATAATCCAGGGTGATCACGAATTCGCCGCATGGGCCGCAGACTGGTATGAGCCTTCATGGACTAGTACGGACGGGCATAGAGGCTGGGCCGACTCATGGGCTGACGGCCTCGAGAGCGGCCTGAGGTCCACCTGGTCGCTCGGTCAATACGCATTGGAAAAAGACCCCTTTGGCCCTTTGGGTCCTTTGGAAACACGCGACTTAGAACACCCGGGTTGGACCGGATACAATTTCAACATCGTAACCAATCAGCCGGCAGTCCCCGAACCTTCCACCATTCTCCTCCTGGCCGCGGGCCTTGGCGGGTTGGCCCTATTTAGAAGGAAATCGGGGAAGTAAAGCAAAGCATTTCGAAAGCGTTTTCGACATTTCCGATGCCGCACAAAACCTACCAGCCATCTTTTCAGCCTGTTGTTTAATTTTTCCCGCATTTTGTATCTATCAACACCAATGCGGGGAGACTCCTCCCCGCGCACTTTCCCTTTTTCACTGATCATTGGAACTCAAAGGCTCCCACGTGTCCTGCGAACTGAACACCAGAACCGAAGCTCGTCCGTCATGGCTAAACCAACTCCGACCTGCACCGGAACATCCAGGACGCCTTCAACCAAGGGGCGTGGAGATCATGTCGCCCCACTACGCCCAGATCCGGGACGGCAACCGGACCACGATTACGGACGAGTACCTGCCCGAAGGATACCGGCCGGGAGGGATACGGATCACGTCGGGCAAGGACTGACCCTTCGACTCCGCTCAGGGTCCACGTACCGACATCAACCCGGTCCCTGAGCGGAGCCGCGGTCCCTGAGCGGAGCCGCGGTCCCTGAGCGGAGTCGCGGTCCCTGAGCGGAGTCGAAGGGACCTCCCATTAGCTGCAACCCAACTTCACGAATGCATTCCCTCAACCCCTTCGGCATCGTCTTCAGCCCACAGCCCCCTGTCGAATTAATTAACAACCTCTCCCCGCCATGACGAACAGATACCATGGCAACCGACGACTCACCACGTCCCCCCGTCGCCAGGGAACGTACGAGGATACGAAAAATCCCTTCAACATCAGCCTGGTACACATCAAACGCCGCGAGTGACGTAATCGCCAATCGCTGTAACGGCATGATTCCAGCACGACATATCAATAAGAAAACAAACTCTTGTAAACATTTCCGACATAACGGGACTCCGCTGTTCATGCAAAGTTTACATTCGACATGAAACTCTCGCCCTTCAAGCCATACAGGCCATAACATACTGAAAATACGGACACATATTTTAATTAAAGACTGGCATGTTGCTTGCTCATATTTTATTGGTCATGTACAGGTTACGGTCAAGGAAAGGGGGCTCCCCATGAAAGAATTCATTTCATCGTTCAGAGAAGGAAACATATCGTTTGTTCGAGTCGTCACGGCGGGGGTCCTCCTGCTACCCATGATCGCCCTTATTGAGTGTACAACCGCCAATGCCTACCCGTTCACGACCGAAGCGGATGCAGTTCAGGTCACGGTGATGGCGTCGAGCCAAGCCAGCCAAATGGGACTCTATCAGGTTGTGGATACCGATTACGCGAGTGCGAAAGGCTTTGCGTCGGCGTATGCGGATGTGTCCGGCGAACATCCGTACATCGAAGGCTGGCCGACTTCAACAGCAAAGGTTGTCTACGATGCATCCGCCTCGGCAATTGCAGCGGCCGGAACGGGCACCCTCAGAGTCGGCGCGGATTCAGAGGGAGATATCTACGCATTCGGAACCAAGATATCGGATATCGGGAGTGCTGCCTGGGCGGAAGCGTATATGCGGGAGACGATGCACTTTTACAGCGCTTCGGGCGCCCCCATAACCTCGGCGTTTCCGGTCACGGTTGTCTGGGACGTGAGTGGTTCGATCAACGCGCTCAGAGAAAATGCATTCACGCAGTTCAACACCGCGGTCGGCGGTCCGCAGTGGTTCGTCGGGCCGGACTGGAGTAATGACCTGCTGGACGGAAGCGCGTATATCAGCCGGACTATCTGGATGAATCCCTATTCAACAGCACCCGCATGGGGATACCCGTCGTGGACCTACGATCCGCTGGATTTGTCGATTCGGGCTACTCTGCATGCCGACCTGGCGGAGGGATGGGCAAATTTCATGTCTACCGGCCAGTTTTCGATCATCGTCCCCGAGGGCATCTCCTGGGTATCCTCATCGGGAATCTTCCTCACCGAGAACAACGGTCCGGGCCCGAATCCCGATGCCGTACCCGAACCTTCCACCCTCCTCCTGCTGGCAGCCGGTCTTGGCGGGTTGGCCCTTATGAGGAGGAAAGCTCGAGCCTGAAAGCGTTTCTCCGTTACCAAGCGTGTGAGGCCCTGCCGGCATAATCCGGCAGGGCTTTTCTTTGTGCCACGACCTCGAATCAAACCAATTATACTCGTGATTTTTTCCGGGAACGCGGTATCCTTGTTCATGAGAAAGAAGAGCGATGTGACCCGCATTCCCCACTGTTCGAGAGGTACCGGTCAGCATCGGACATAAGCAAAGTAAAGGGAATGAGAACACCGAATGATCAGGGAAAAGACAAAAACCATCCTTCTGGTGGAAGATGAGGCGATTATCGCGCTGTCCGAGGAGAAGATCCTTACGCGGCACGGTTTCACGGTCATCACCGCGTACAGCGGAGAAGACGCGGTCGAAATTTTTCTCCAGTCACCCGAAATCGATCTCGTCCTGATGGACATCAATCTGGGTTCGGGCATGGACGGTACCCGGGCCGCGGAGATCATCCTCCAGCATCGCGAGATTCCCCTGATATTCCTGTCGTCGCATACCGAGCGGGACGTGGTTGAAAAGACCGAGGGCATCACCTCGTACGGCTACATCGTGAAGAACTCGGGAGAGGTGGTGCTCATCGCTTCCATAAGAATGGCTTTCCGGCTTTTCGAGGCCAGGACAAAAGAGAGGGAAAAGGATGCGGCGCTGCGCGAAAAACAGGAGTTACTGCGCCTTTTCATCGAGCATGCGCCGGCAGCCCTCGCCATGTTCGATCGCGACATGCGCTACCTTGCCGTGAGTCCGCGCTGGAAATCGGACTATTGTCTCGGGGACGGGGATTTTTCGGGCAGATCCCACTACGAGATCTTTCCCGAGCTCCCGAGTCGTTGGAGAGATGTGCACCGGCGGGGGATGGAGGGAGAGGCAGTACGGGGCGTGGAGGATTCCTTCCAACGCTTGGACGGCAGTGTCCAGTGGCTGCATTGGGAGATGCTGCCCTGGCGTGATGCCGACGGCGCCGTCGGCGGTATCGTCATATTTTCCGAAGACATTACCGACCGGGTCCATATTCAGGAAGAACTGAGGAACGAGAGGCGGCGCCTCGCGGAACGGATCAAGGAGCTGAACTGCCTGTATGGAATCTCCCGACTCATCGAGCAGCCGGGCAGTACCCTCGAAGGGATACTCCAGGGAACGGCCGATCTCCTTCCCCGGGCCTGGCAACACCCGGAGATCGCCCGCGCCAGGATCACCCTTGACGGGAGCCGGTATACCTCGCAGGACTTTTCCGAGGGCAGGTGGCGGCAGGCGGCCGAGATTACGGTGGACGGCGCCGGAGTTGGAGCGGTTGAAGTCTTCTACGTGCAGGCCGGACCCGAATGCGACGAAGGGCCGTTCCTGAAGGAAGAAAGAAGCCTGATCAATGCCGTTGCCGTGCGAATGGGGAGCTTAATCGAGCTCAAGCGGGCGGAAAAGGCCCTGGAAGAAATGACCCGGAAAAAACAGACAACACCCTCGGCCTGAATCCGGTCGCAATTCCGGATGCCGGCGACCCTCAGCCGGGGAGAGGAGGCAGGATATGCCAAGCATACGAGCCCAGTGGGTGAGATACTACGCCGAGTGCGAGATGAACTTCACGACCGGCCAGAGGGTAGCGAGCACGGCTGACATGGATCGCTATTTCAGCAACTGCGGCGGACCGTATAAGGCGCACGACCACACGAGTTCCTGGTGCGGCATCTTTGCCACGTATCTCATGCGCAAGGCCGGAGTGGATACGTACTGGAAAATGGGCAAGGGGATACAGATCGGCTCGAACATCGAGTTGATTACCGGCAACCAGGGCCTGGATGAGGGGGATGTGGTATGGGCCACGCCCAATCACTACTTCATCATCGTCTGGCCGCCGGGAAACTCGGGCGTGCCGTGGGCCATTCACGGCAACTACGGCGGCGCCGGGGCGAACCACGTGATGTTCTACGGTTTTCACCCGAAATATCCCGTGTCCGCCATCAAACAGTACTATCGGGTGTGGTAAACCGAAGGAATCATGGAAACCGGAAACCAGTTCACCACTTTCGCCTGAACGGACGCTGTCTCCGGTTCGTCGGACCGGAGACAGCGTCCGCCCCCCTTGACATTTCTCTCGACGTATCAAATGATATCACCATGTCATGAAGCGTCTCCGGGGAGGGCGCCTTTCGTAGAGAAACGCGCCCTCCCCGGGTATGAAGCAATAAAAAGGCAGGAGACTGTATGATTGTTCAACTTGAAATACTTATGATGGGTGGGGCTGTCCTTCTCTTGCTGGGCATCTTTGCCAGCAAGGTTTCCAGCCGACTGGGGATTCCCTCCATGGTTTTATTCTTGATCGTGGGAATGATGGCCGGGTCCGAAGGTGTCGGCAATATTCATTTCGACAATCCTCTCCTGGTCCAGTCACTCGGCATCTTTGCGCTTGCCTATATCCTCTTTGCCGGCGGCCTTGACACCAATTGGCGGAGCATCAAGCCTGTTATGGCCGACGGTTTTGTTTTATCGACCATTGGAGTGGGTATCACCGCATTCCTGGTGGGTTGGTTCGTGCACATCGTGCTCGATTTTTCCTGGGTTGAAGGCCTGCTGCTCGGCTCTATCGTTTCATCGACGGATGCCGCGGCGGTTTTTGCGGTACTGCGCTCCCGCAACGTCAATCTGAAGGGAAACCTCAAGCCTTTGCTGGAGCTGGAATCCGGCAGCAACGATCCCATGGCGGTCTTTCTGACAACAGCCATGATTCTCCTGCTGGGCAATCCGGCATATAATGCCCTTAAACTGGCCCCGATGGTCATCTGGCAGATGCTGGCCGGAGCGGCGGCCGGATATCTGCTGGGCAAAGGAGCGGTATTCCTCATAAACAGATTGAGGCTTGATTACGAAGGATTGTATTCCGTATTCACGTTGACCAGCGTGCCGCTGATATACAGCGCCGCAAGCCTGGTAAAAGCCAACGGTTTCCTTGCGGTCTATATCGCGGGGATCGTCATGGGCAACAGCGCGTTTGTCCAGAAAAAAAGCCTTCTTCGTTTTCATGACGGGCTTGCCTGGCTCATGCAGATTGCGATGTTCCTGGCGCTCGGACTCCAGGTATTTCCCTCCCACCTCGTACCGGTGGTTGCCACGGGAATACTGGTCGCCGCCTTTCTGATGGTCCTTGCCCGTCCGGCGAGCGTGATGATCGGTCTTTCCTTTTCTCGTCTCACACTGCGGGAAAAGGGATTGGTTTCATGGGTCGGGTTGCGGGGCGCCGTCCCGATTGTGCTGGCGACATTCCCCCTGGTGGCCGGAATAGAAAAGGCCGAGATGATCTTCAACCTGGTTTTTTTCATCGTCCTGACGTCCGCCCTTCTCCAGGGATCCTCCATACCGTTGGTTGCCCGCTGGCTCAAGCTTGAGGCGCCCGCACCCGCCGGCCCCTCTTTGCCGACTTCTCCCGAAGACGCGGCACTTGTTCCCGTACGCATGCGGGAAGTACCCGTCCCGCATGATTCGCCGTGCGCGGGTAGGCAAGTAGTCGGGATTTCCCTGCCGACGGGCGTGCTGATTGTGTACATCAAGCGGGACGGCAGCTACCTGGTGCCGCATGGAAACACCGTTCTCGAAGAGGGCGACGTACTGCACCTGCTGGCGGATGATACAACGTTCCGTGATGTGCAGGATCTGGTGAAAGCCTAGTCGGGGCACGGCGCCGGAAATTTCGTTCCCGCGGATGGCAACGGCGCCTGATTCATTCCCGGCTGTTCCTTGGCAGGGCATGTGTTTTTCGTGCCGAATCACACCCCGTCCGGTACGTTCCGCTCCAGAATCCTTTCTCTCCTGCGCATGACGGCCGCGTCCAGCAGCATGCGCCCGGCCCAGCGGTAGACATTGAACTCACGGATCAGGCCGCGCATGCTCATGATCCGGTCACGCTGCTCCGTAGTGGGCATGACCAGCGCCATGTGGAGCGCGGCCGCGCACTGGTCGATGTCGTAGGGGTTGACGATGAGCGCCTCCGGCAGTTCCCGCGACGCCCCGGTGAACCGGCTCAGGATCAGCACGCCCCGGCCGTCGTCCCGGGCGGCGAGGAATTCCTTGGCCACCAGGTTCATGCCGTCATGGAGGCTGCTCACGAAACAGAGATCCGCTGCCCGATAGTACTCGTAGACCGCCGCATGGTCGTGGTGCTCAATCTTGAGAATGATGGCCGGATATCCGTCGGCGCCGAAACGCCCGTTGATTCTTTCCGCCAGGGATCTGACCTGCGCGTCGAACTCCTTGTACTGACCGATGCTGGAGCGGCTCGGCGCGGCAACCTGGATGAAGGAGAAGCGTCCCCGCCACTCGGGCTGGAGCTCCAGCAGCCGCTCCACCGCCATGAACCGCTCCAGGATTCCCTTGGTATAGTCGAGACGATCCACCCCGAAACCGAGGGCGTGGTCTTCGGGCAGACCGTGCCGGGCGCGGATCTCCCGTCGGCACTCATCCACCGGTTTCGCCGTGAACTCGGCTGCGGGGGGCCAGTCGATGGATATGGGATAGCGATGAACCGCGGTCTGGTGTCCTCCGTAGGAGATGGTGAAGGTTTCCCGATCCACCCGCGCCTCCATCAGTCGATCCACAGTGTCTAAAAAATTGTTGCAATGAAATTGGGTATGGAACCCCAGGATGCTGCTTCCCAGGAGCCCGTCCAGCAGCTGCGCCCGCCACGGGCAGATGGAGAAAGATTCGGGATTCGGCCAGGGTATATGCCAGAAGGTAATGATGGTGGCATGGGGTAGGCGATCCCGGATCATGCGCGGCAGCAGGGCCAGATGGTAGTCCTGGACCAGCACGATGGGGCTGTCCGTGCCCGATTCCTCCACCACGGCATTGGCGAATCTGCGGTTTACCGCCTCGTACTGGACCCAGTCTCCGGCGCGGAACGTGGGGCGAACGTGGGCCACATGGCACAGCGGCCACATCCCCTCGTTGGCGAAACCGTAGTAGTAGCCCTGCTCCTCGTCCTCGTTCAGCCATATCCTGCGGATATGATAGGAGGGGTGCTCTGGAGGGACCGCCACCCGGTCGCGCCCGTCCACGGTCTCGCGGTCCGCGGACCCGGCGCCGTGGGCGATCCAGGTGCCGGAACAGGCCCGCATGATCGGCTCCAGCGCCGTCACCAGGCCGCTGGCAGGCCTCTGTACCTCGATGCCGTCGCCCCTTTTCACATGAATGTACGGTTCACGGTTGGACACGACCAGGATCTCCTCGCCGCGCAGCTCACTCTTCAGGATGGAGCGCAGGGCCTCGGGCGTCCAGGTTACCTGTTCCTCGTCGCGGGGCCGGTATTCAGCTTCCAGGTCGCGGATGAGCGTTCGCAGGTCGCGGGCGATGGGTTGCAGTTCCGGCGCCGCGACCATGCCTTTCCCACCCGGACGCTTACTCGCCTCTCCCCTCAACAGCGCCCGTGTCCCCTCAATCCAGCCACGCCTGCTCATGTGTGCGATGATCACGGTCAGCAGCGAGACGATGCAACCGAGGGCCGCGAAGAAGTAGAAGAAGTATTTCCGGGTCTCGGCGCTGCGACGCTGGATAAAGCCCATATCATGGACGAACACCAGACTGCCGGCCGTCACTCCCTCCGATTCCACGGGTTCGACGGTAACATGCAGCGGAATGCCCGACGTGTCCGTACCATTCACGGCTTGCGGTGAAAGCTCCCGGATGTTTTCACAGCGGATCTCTTTCGGAAACTTTTTCGTTACTATCAGGTCGCCGCTGACGGCGTCGCAGAAACCGATGGCGTACAGACGCTCGTCCTGCGTGATGCGGTTGAAATAACTGCCTACCCTGGCGGTCGAACCGCCGGTCAGCCTCTCAAGGAGCGGCTCGCGGATGGAATTGGCGATCAGCTGCGAACGCATGTCCAGGTCGCGGACGAACCAGCGTTCGATGAGCTTGTCCATGAGCGGCGCCGTCACATAGGCGATGACGATCAGGACGGCGGCCAGGGGCAGGATGAAACGAAGAGACAGTCGCATGGAGAGGTACTCCTTAAAAAGCCGGCGAAACTAGTGCCATGTAACATTTTAAACCAACCCCCCTCAATCCCCCCTTCTCAGGGGGGAAGCCTTTAAGCCTCCCCTGAGAAGGGGAGGTCTGGAGTTTGGACATATTCAGATTCAAGAATAAGCGTACGGCACGATATTTTTCGCGATGTTACTTTTCAGGAAGTCAGTAATGGGTGCTTCGCTGATTTCTTTTCGGAGCAAGGTAATCAGGTCTA